>ERZ1066124.748-NODE-748-length-15290-cov-12.472727_pt1 | contig 15290 bp, 10 predicted proteins | sample MGYA00382771_ERZ1066124 | MGnify/ENA primary metagenome ERZ1066124 (study PRJEB33369, sample SAMEA5778354) | biofilm metagenome | biome: Industrial cooling water; feature: Water cooling tower basin; material: Biofilm | place: United Arab Emirates | collected... | reverse complement strand
GCTCGGGCGTGCGCCCGCGGAAGGGATCGCCCTCGATCAGCGGCAGCACCGTCTCGCCGGTGGGGTCGCGCGCGTAGGCGTAGGGCGACGAGGGCACGCCCGCCGCCCGGAACCGGTCGAGCAGCGCGGCCTCGTCCGGGCGCGGGCCGGGACGGCGGGTGACCACCTCGCCGTAGCCCTCGATCGCGTCGGCGGGGAGGGCCGCGCTCGTCAGCAGCCCGAAGGTGGCGCGCAGGCCCGCGTGCTCCAGAAGCGGCACGAGCGGGTCGAGGGCCGCGTCGGCCAGCGCCTGCGCGAGGGCGAACCCCGCCAGCGCCTCGGGCCCGTCCTGGTCCTCCACCAGCCGGCGCGACAGGACGATGATCCCGCCGGGCAGCGAGGCGCTCTCGGCGATGCTGTCGCGCAGCACCACAAGCCGCATGCCCTCGACGCCCGGCAGCCGCGCCGCCAGCGTCTCCAGCGCGCGCAGCCCGCCCGGCTGCGTGCAGGGCTGCCCGGTGAAGCGGATGAGGTCGTCGAGCGCGAGGCGGCCGATCTCGGCCCGCGCGCCGGGGGGCACGACCGCCGCCGTGCGGCTGGCCAGCGACCCCAGCCCCCCGATCCAGACCAGCGCCGCCACCGCGACGACGGCGCCGCCCATCAGCGCGCCGCGCAGCCGCCCGGGCCGGGGCCTGGCCTGGGCCAGCGCGCCGCGCACCGTCTCGAGCGCCGCGATCATGTCTGGATCGTCAAGCTCCAGCGTCTCGGGCGCGTCGGCGGCGGGGATGTAGACGGCGGGCGACTGGCCGGGGTTGCGCCGTTCGACCGCCGGCAGCGACCAGTGCGCCAGCGCCGTGTCGGTGCGCGGGTCGGTCAGGATCAGCGAGGCCGCGCCAAGGTTCACCACCACCTCGCGGCGCTGCGCCTCGGGGCCGTCGCGCCAGAGCCCGCTGCTTTCGAGCTTGCGGTATTTCTTCAGCGCCGTCATGCGCGGTTGCGGCCCCTGCCCCTGCCTTCGGGCACCCTAGCGCAGCCCCCGGAAGCCCACAACAGAAGCGGGCGGGCCGCGTCATGTCGCATTCGGACGCGAAGCGGCGGCGCGGCCGGGGTTTCTGGGCGGACGGAGGCAGGGCAGACCGATGACCAGCGCAACGCGACCGATCGCACCCGCGGGCCAGGACCGCGCGCTGGCCGCCGCCGGGGCGATCGGCGTCTACGCGGCGGTCATCAGCTTCCTCGACAACTACGTGCGGGTCATCGCCGCCGAGGCGGGGCTGTGGCAGTTCCATGCGACGCGGGCGGCGATGGCGCTGCCGCTGCTGATGCTGCTCGCCCCGCTGCTGCGCAGCCGCATCCGTCCCCACTCGTGGCGCGCGGTCGTGGCGCGCAGCGCCATCCATGGAACGGCGATGCTGATCTACTTCGGCGCGCTCGCCTTCCTTCCGGTCGCGCAGGTCGCGGCGGGGCTCTTCACGTCGCCGGTCTGGGTTCTCCTGATCCAGCGGCTGGCCTACGGCCGGCCGATCACCGGCCTTCAGGTGCTGGCCGTCGCCGCCGGATTCGGCGGCGTGATCCTCGTCCTCGGGCCCGAGGCGATGGCGGGGGCGACCCTCGCGAGCCTGCTGCCGGTGCTCGCCGGGCTTCTCTACGCCGCGGGTAACGTGGCGACCCGCGAATGGTGCGCCGGGGAGAGCGCGCTGACGCTGCTGGCCGGGTTCTTCGCGGCGCTGGGCCTGTTCGGGCTGACGGGCCTGCTCGCGCTGCATCTCGTGCCGCTTGCGGCGGCGGAGGGGGCCGCGGGCTTCATCGCGCGCGGCTGGACCGCGCCCACCGCCACGTTCCTCTTCTGGACGGCGATGCAGGCGGCGGGGTCGATCCTGGGCGTGGGGCTGATGATCCGCGCCTACCAGATCGCGACGGCCGCGCGCGTCTCGGTCTACGAATACATGCTGCTGCCCGCCTCGGCCTTCTGGGGCTGGATCATCTGGACCGAGGTGCCGACCCTTCCCGCCGTCGCCGGCATGGCCCTGATCGCCGGGGCGGGGGCGCTGATCGCGCTGGCGCCGCCGGCGCGGGCGCGCTCAGCCGGCTGAGGCGGGCCGGTCCCCCACCGCCTCGCGCCAGTGGCGGCGGCAGAGCGAGACGTAAGCCTCGTTCCCGCCGATCTGGACCTGTTCGCCCTCGCGCAGGGGTTGGCCGTCGGGACCCTTCCGCACCACCATCGTGGCCTTGCGCCCGCAGGCGCAGATCGTGCGCACCTCGCGCATCTCGTCGGCCCAGGCCAGAAGCGCGGCCGATCCGGGAAACAGCTCGCCCCGGAAATCGACGCGCAGCCCGTAGCACATGACCGGGACGCCGAGATCGTCGACCGCCTGCGCCAGCTGCCAGACCTGGTCCCGGGTCAGGAACTGCGCCTCGTCGACGAAGACGCAGGCGACCGGGCCCCGCGCCAGCCGGTCCGCGATCCGGCCGCGCATGTCGTCGGCCGGGGCGAAGGTGTCCGCCTCCTCGGCGATGCCGATGCGGCTGGCGATGCGGCCGTGGCCCGCGCGGCCGTCGAGCCGCGCGGTCAGAAGGTAGGTCGCCATCCCCCGTTCGCGGTAGTTGTGGGACGCCTGCAGAAGCAGCGTCGACTTGCCCGCGTTCATCGTCGAGTAGTGGAAGTAGAGCTTGGCCATGCTGTCCCCTACCCCGCCGGGAAGGGGGCCGCAACGGCCCCGGGGCCTAGCCGCCGAAGCCCCGCCCGCCCGTCCGCTGCCTCCCGGGCCGTCCGCCCTGCCCCGGCCTGCGGCCCGCGCCCGGCTGGCCCGGCCGCCCCGACGGAGCGGGTTTCGCCCCCGACGCCGGGTTGCCTGCCCCGCGCGGCTTCGGCGCGCCCTGACCCGGGCGCCCGCCGCCCTGCGGACGGCCGCGGCCCTGCACGGGCTTCGGCGCCGCCGCCACGATGTCGGCGGCCCAGGGCGCGCCGCCCACGACCGGGACGGGCTTCTTCAGCATCTTCTCGATCGCGGCCAGCTCGCCCATCTCGGCGGGCGCGCAGAAGGCGACGGCCGTCCCGTCCGCCCCGGCCCGCGCGGTGCGGCCGATGCGGTGGACGTAGTTCTCGGGCACGTTGGGCATGTCGTAGTTGTAGACGTGCCGCACGCCCGGGATGTCGATCCCCCGCGCCGCCACGTCGGTCGCGACCAGCACGTCGAGCGTGCCGTCGCGGAACTCGGCCAGCGTCCGCTCGCGCTGGTTCTGGCTCTTGTTGCCGTGGATCGAGCCCGCCCGGAACCCCCAGGACACGAGCAGCTTCATCAGCTTCTCAGACCCGTGCTTGGTGCGCCCGAAGACCAGCGCCTGCTCGCCCGGATGCTTCTTCAGGTACTCCTCCAGCAGCTTCGCCTTGTCGCCCTGCGGCGTGAAGTGGACGCCCTGCACGATCCGTTCGACCGGCTTGCCCGGCGGGGCCACCTGCACGCGCACTGGATCGCGCAGGTAGGTGCCCGCCAGCTCCTCGATGTCCTTCGGCATGGTGGCGCTGAACAGCAGCGTCTGGCGCTTGAGCGGGATGTGCCTGGCGATCTTCCGCAACGCGTGGATGAACCCCATGTCGAGCATGTGGTCGGCCTCGTCCAGCACCAGGTAGCCCGTGGCCGACAGCGTGACGTCGCCGCGCTCCAGCAGGTCGATCAGGCGGCCGGGCGTCGCCACTAGCACGTCGGACCCGCGCTTCAGGCGTTCGGCCTGCTTGAACAGGCTCGCGCCGCCGACGACCATCGTCACCTTGACGGGCGTGCCCCTGGTGAAGATCTCGAGGTTGTCGGTGATCTGGTTCACGAGTTCCCGCGTGGGCGCCAGGATCAGCGCGCGCACCGTCTTCGGGGCCGGCGGGTGGCCCATGTCGAGCAGCCGGTGGAGAAGCGGCAGCCCGAAGGCCGCGGTCTTCCCCGTGCCCGTCTGCGCGAGGCCCATCAGGTCGCGCCCCGCCATGACGTGCGGGATCGCCTGCACCTGGATCGGCGTGGGGGTCCTGAGGCTGGTCTTCTCCAGCGCCTTGAGGATCGTGGGCGATAGCCCGAGGTCGGCGAAGGTGGTCATGCTATGTCTTTCCGGCGCACCGTTGCGCGCCTGTCGGTGCCGCATCCGCGGCGGGCAGTGGCGGCGCCGCATCCTCGCCCCCGGGCGACTGCCAAGGGGCCGTAGACGGCGCGGCCCCCCTGCGTGAGGATGGGAACCAGTGACCCAAGGCCGGTGCCCTGAGATGGGGCGGCTGCTCACGCGACAGCGGGCGGGTGGGTTGCGGGGGAGATGAGGGAAGTGCGGGGGGATGTCAAGCGATGCGATCATGCATCACATATGATGTGCCGCTATATATGGCGCCATGCGGATCGTGCTCGACGCCAACGTCTTGGTCGCGGGCGTCCGCAGCCGGACGGGAGCGAGCAACCCGCTGCTGATCGCCGGCTTCAAGGGCCGCTTCGCATGGGGCTGCTCGGTCCCGTTGTTCTACGAATATGAGGATGTCTTGAACCGCGCGGAGTTCCTGCTCGCCACCGGCATCCCGCGATCCGAGATCGCGACGTTCCTCACGGACGTCGCGGGCACCGTGGAGCCGGTGGAACTGCGCTTCTCGTGGCGGCCGCAACTGCGCGACGCGGGCGACGAGATGGTGCTGGAGACGGCGATCAACGCGCGGGCCGACCTGCTCGTGACGCACAACATCAGGGATGTCGGGGCTGCACCGGGGCGCTTCGGGATCGACTGCCTGACCCCGGCAGATGCCCTGCGGAGGATCGCATGAAGGCCCTCGTCTCGCTGAACCTGCCCCAGTCGCTCAAGACCGCCGCCGAGGACTTCGCGGAGCGGGAGGGCGTGTCGCTGAACCAGTTCATCGCGCTGGCGCTGGCCGAGAAGGTCGGCGCGGTGAAGGCGGCGGAGTTCTTCGCGGAGCGTGGGCAGGGGGCGGACGCGGCTCGGGCGGTGCGGTGGCTGGAGGGGCGGGCGGGGTGAAAGTAGTCGTTATTCTGATAGAGTAGATGAAGGGACTGCATCGTGACTTGGACCGCAACCGAAGTCGCGCTTATAATTACCTCCACTGCAACAAGCTTGGCAGCCGTAGGTGGACTAATTGCGCCATTTGTAGCTAGCCAGATTAGCGAACGCCGAAAAGCCTCTGATGAACGGTTTGAGTCAATAAGGCAGCAGATCCAAATTTGCATTTCATTGATTGATGATGTTGTGACTTACTTGAGCAACGAGAGTATACGATATGCCCATTTGGAGAACGGCAGCACGTTACTAGAACAAGATGCTGCTGGCCGAAAAAAATTTGATGAATTTCAATCTGCGCTACGAAATGTCGGATTTCTTGCTCGCATCAATCACATAGATTCATCAGCCTTTGAGATCGCTGCGAGGACAATACTTGCCACAAGATTGACTTATAAATTAGAAAATGGAGAAATGGTCTATGACGCAAAGGAAACTAGGCAAAAGCTGACCGCAATCACACAACAGATTTTTGAATTGGTGGAAGAGGGCTCCAAAATAGCTTTGGAAATCAAATTGCGCGGACGTTGACCCTAACCCCCCTGCCCTCCGCTCGCGCTCCGGGCGTTCGCGGCTGAAAACGCTCCACCGGAGCGTTTTCGCGCCGGCCCCTCGGGCCAGCGCCGCCGCTCACCCCTGCAACGTCCTCACCCCGATCCCCTCCCCCCGCGCCTTCATCGCCGCCACCGCCGACACCGCCCCCGCGGCGGTCGTGAAGTACGGGATCCGGTCCATCAGCGCGACCGCCCGGATGTCGCGCGAGTCCGACACCGCCTGCGTGCCTTCCGTCGTGTTCATCACAAGTGCGATCTCGTCGTTCTTCAGCCGGTCGACGATGTTGGGCCGGCCCTCGTAGACCTTGGCGACGGGCGTGGCCTCGATCCCCCCGGACGCGAGCCAGGCGGCCGTCCCCCGCGTCGCCACCAGCTCGAATCCCAGCCCCACGAGGTCGCGCGCGGCCGCCGCCAGCGCGGGCGTCTTGTCCGCGTCCTTCACCGACAGGAAGACGCGCCCCCCCTCGGGCAGGGCCACCCCCGCCCCCATCTGCGCCTTGAGGAACGCCAGCGGGAAGGTCCGGTCCCAGCCCATGACCTCTCCCGTGCTGCGCATCTCGGGCCCGAGCAGCGTGTCGACGCCCGGGAAGCGCGCGAAGGGCAGGACCGATTCCTTCACGCTGAACCAGGGCGTGATCGGATCGGCGAGCGTCAGCGGATCGGCCAGCGGCAGCGGCGTGTCGGGGCCGACGCCCTGCGGGTAGGGCGCGCGGAGGGGGAAGGCCGACAGCGGCTCGCCGGCCATCAGGCGCGCGGCGATGGCGGCGATCGCGCTGTCGGTGGCCTTGGCGACGAAGGGCACCGTCCGGCTCGCGCGGGGGTTCACCTCGAGGACGTGGATGTCGCCGTCCTTGATCGCGAACTGCACGTTCATCAGGCCCACGACCTTCAGCGCGCGGGCCATGGCGACCGTCTGGCGCGACAGCTCGGCGATCGTCCCGGTGGGCAGCGAATGCGGCGGCAGGCAGCAGGCGCTGTCGCCCGAATGCACGCCCGCCTCCTCGATGTGCTCCATGATGCCCGCGACATGGACGGCCTGCCCGTCCGACAGCGCGTCCACGTCGACCTCGATCGCGCCCGACAGGTAGCGGTCGAGCAGCACCGGCGAGGTTCCCGAGACCTGCACGGCGGTGGCGATGTAGCGGTCGAGCTGGGCCTCGTCGCGCACGATCTCCATCGCGCGCCCGCCGAGGACGTAGCTGGGGCGGATCACCAGCGGGAAGCCCACGCGCGCCGCCACCGCGAAGGCCTCGTCGCGGCTCGTTGCGATCCCGTTCTCGGGCTGGCGCAGGCCCAGGTCGCGGAGCAGGCCCTGGAAGCGCTCGCGGTCCTCTGCAAGGTCGATGGCGTCGGGCGTGGTGCCGAGGATCGGGATGCCCTCCGCCGCCAGCGCCTGCGCGAGCTTGAGCGGCGTCTGCCCCCCGAACTGCACGATCACGCCGTGGAGCGTCCCCGCCTCCTGCTCCACGCGCAGGATCCCCAGCACGTGCTCCAGCGTCAGCGGCTCGAAGTACAGGCGGTCCGAGGTGTCGTAGTCGGTGCTCACGGTCTCGGGGTTGCAGTTGACCATGATCGTCTCGTAGCCCGCTTCCGTCAGCGCGTAAGCTGCGTGGCAGCAGCAGTAGTCGAACTCGATCCCCTGACCGATGCGGTTGGGGCCGCCGCCGAGGATCACCACTTTGCGCGCCCCGGTGGGGCGGCTCTCGCACTCGACCTCGCCCATCGCGGGGGCCTCGTAGGTCGAATACATGTAGGGCGTCTGCGCCTCGAACTCGGCGGCGCAGGTGTCGATGCGCTTGAAGACGGCGGTGACGCCCAGGGCGGCACGCGCGCGGCGGACGTCGGCCTCGGCGCGCCCCGTCAGGCGGGCGAGGCGCGCGTCGGTGAAGCCCATCGTCTTCAGCCGCCGCATCCCCTCGGCATCGGCGGGCAGGCCGGCCGCGCGCACGCCCTCCTCCGCCTCGACGATCTCGCGGATGCGGGCGAGGAACCAGGGGTCGAAGGCCGTCGCCGCGCTGATCGCGTCGTCGGTCAGCCCGTGGCGCATCGCCTGCGCGATGACGCGGATGCGGTCGGGAGTCGGCTGGCTCAGCGCCTTCACGACCGCCGCCGGATCGGGCGCGCCGGGGATCGCGATCTCGTCGAAGCCGGTCAGCCCGGTCTCGAGGCTCGCCAGCGCCTTCTGGAGCGATTCGTGGATCGTCCGCCCGATCGCCATGACCTCGCCCACCGACTTCATCGCGGTGGTGAGGTTGGGCTGCGCGCCGGGGAACTTCTCGAACGCAAAGCGCGGGATCTTGGTCACGACGTAGTCGATCGACGGCTCGAAGCTGGCCGGCGTGACGCGGGTGATGTCGTTGTCCAGCTCATCGAGCGTGTAGCCCACCGCCAGCTTCGCGGCGATCTTGGCGATCGGGAAGCCCGTGGCCTTCGAGGCCAGCGCCGAACTCCGCGACACCCGCGGGTTCATCTCGATCACCACCATCCGCCCGTCGGCGGGGTTGATCGCCCACTGCACGTTGGACCCGCCCGTCTCCACCCCGATCTCGCGCAGCACGGCGATGGACCCGTTCCGCATGATCTGGTACTCCTTGTCGGTGAGCGTCAGCGCGGGCGCCACGGTGATCGAGTCGCCCGTGTGCACGCCCATCGGGTCGACGTTCTCGATGGCGCAGACGATGATGGCGTTGTCCGCGCGGTCGCGGACCACCTCCATCTCGAACTCCTTCCAGCCGAGCAGGCTCTCGTCCACCAGCACCTGCGCCACGGGCGAGGCCTCGAGCCCCGACCGCACGATCGCCTCGAAGTCGTCGCGGTTGTAGGCGACGCCGCCGCCGGTGCCCCCCAGCGTGAAGGCGGGGCGGATGATCGCGGGCAGGCCCACGTGCTCGATGGCAGCCAGCGCCTCGCGGACGCCCGCCGCGATGTCGAACTTGCCCGACTCGAGCCTCGGGGCGGCGATGATCGTGGCCTTCGGATTCTCGATCCCGATCCGCTCCATCGCCTCGCGGAAGAGCTTGCGGTCCTCGGCCATCTCGATGGCCTCGCGCCGCGCGCCGATCAGCTCCACACCGAACCGCTCCAGCACGCCCATGTCGGCCAGCGCCAGCGCGGTGTTCAGACCGGTCTGCCCGCCCATCGTCGGCAGCAGCGCGTCGGGGCGCTCGGCCTCGATGATCTTCGCGACGACCGCGGGCGTGATCGGCTCGATGTAGGTCGCGTCCGCGAGCCCGGGGTCGGTCATGATCGTGGCGGGGTTCGAGTTCACGAGGATGACCCGGTACCCCTCCTCGCGCAGCGCCTTGCAGGCCTGCGCGCCGGAGTAGTCGAACTCGCAGGCCTGGCCGATCACGATGGGCCCCGCGCCGATGATCATGATCGACGCGATGTCGGTCCGCTTCGGCATGGTCTGGCCCCCTTCTCGATGCGCAAATCGGCCGGGGTCTACAGCCCCGCGCCGGGGCCGCGCAAGCGCATAACCGGGCCCGGGACGAAAGCGGCCGGGGTCATGCCCCGGCCGCCCGCCGGTCGTGCCGCGCGGATCAGGCCGTCTCGCCCACGGCCCGCTCCGCGGCCTCGATCAGCGCCCGCCGGCGCGCGATCGCCTCGCCCATCGGCGGCCCCTCGAACCGCCGTCCCTCGCCCAGGATCCAGATCAGGCTCAGGATCGCCAGCGCCGCCAGCACGATCCACAGGACGTAGTTGTTGGGCGGCTGCACCGCGATGAAGACGATGATCCCCGTGCCGATCAGCGCCAGGACGCAGACCAGCTTGAAGACGCCCGCCGACATGGCCCAGGGGCCGGGGTTGGGCCACTTCGGCCCGCCCCAGGCGATCATCCCCGCGAGGATCGGGATGATGAACGACAGGAACAGGAACACGAGCGTGGAGTTCACGACGATCGTGTAGAGGTTCGTGCCGCCGATCGACACGAACTGCGCCGCGAAGACGTAGAGGATCGAGAAGATCGACGAGGCCCAGATCGCCGTCACCGGCGTGCGGAACCGGGGCGAGACCGAGGCGAGCGCCCTGGACCCGACCGGCAGCCCCCCGTCGCGGCTGAAGGCGAACAGCATCCGGCTGGCCGAGGTGACGGTGGCGAGCCCGCACAGAAGCTGCGCGATCAGGATGCCGAGGTAGATCACGTCCCTCAGGGCCGTGGGCAGGATCGCGTCCATCGTCGCGAAGAACACGCCCCAGCCCTGCCGCGCCCCCTCGTCGAGGTCGGGGATGGCGAGCATGATCGCGGCGATCATCACCCAGCCGATCAGCGAGGACCACAGCACCGCCGAGACGATTCCCTTGGGAACCGACAGCGCGGCCCCCTTGGTCTCCTCGGCGGTGTGGGCCGAGGCATCGTAGCCGGTGATCGTGTAGACCGGCAGCAGCAGGCTCAGCAGGAACAGGTAGGTGAGGCTTCCCGACTGCGGGAAGACGTTGCCCCCCGCCTCGCCCGAGTAGTTGGTGAAGGTCCAGAGCCGGCTGAAGTCCAGCGCCGGCGCGTAGACCAGCGCGGCCACGACGAGCACCGCCGTGGTGACGAAGATGATGTAGCCCGAGATGTCGGTGAGGAAGGTCGTGACCCTGATGCCGAGGTGGTTGAACAGCGCCTGCACGACCGTGATGACCGCGACGAAGGTCACGATGTGCGCGGCCGACGTGTCCATGCCCACCAGTCCGCCGAAGGTGCCCTGGAAGAAGAAGGCGGTGCCGATGTTGATGGCCCCGAGCACGGTGACGAGACCGAGGAGGTTCAGCCACGCCGTGACCCATCCCCAGAACCGGTTCCCGAGGATCGAGGCCCAGTGGTAGAGGCCCCCGGCCGTCGGAAAGGCGCTGGCGATCTGCGCCATGGACAGCGCGAACATGCCCGAGATGGCGCAGCCCACGATCCAGGCGATGCCCGCGCCCGCGCCGCCGATGCCGCCCAGCGCCTGCGGGAACGAGTTGATGCCGCCCGAGAGGATGCAGATGATCGAGAACGAGATCGCGAAGTTCGAGAAGCGCGACATGCTCCGCTGCAGTTCCTGCGCGTAGCCCATGCCGTGCAGGACCTTCAGGTCCTCCTTCCGGTCGCGGTCGGTGTAATCGTCGGCTGCCATGCGCAGACCTCCTGTCCCTGTGTGGGGCGGCGCCTCGGCGGTTCCGGCCCGGCGCCGTCGTGTCCCGGCGGGTATGGTCCCGCCTGCGGCCATGAAAGCCGGGTTGCGGCCCTGTGGCAAGCCGCGAAAGCGCCCGGGCGCGGCAGGATGTCGCGATCGGGGCACGAAAGGCGCGTGCCCGGCTGGCGCCGCGCGCCGCGGCGGCCTAGGGCAGCGGGGCGGCGAGGGAGGACCGCCCGCGATGATCCTGTGTGAGAGGGGGCCGGAGGGCGGCCCCGCCCTGTTCCGAGACCCGCGCGCGGTCGTGACCGCGTGGACGGCGGCCGAGGTCGCGCCCGCGCTCGCCCGGCTCGACGCGGCGCGCGCGGGCGGGCGCTGGGTCGCGGGGCACGTCGCCTACGAGGCGGGCCTCGCGCTCGAGCCGCGCCTCGCGCCGCTGGTGCCCGGGCCGGGGGAGGAGCCGCTGCTCGCCTTCGGGATCTTCGACGCGCCGGCGGACCCGGCGCCGCTCCTCGCGCGGGCCGGGGCCGATGCGGCGGGCGCCTCGCTCCGCCCCCTCGTCCCGCTCGTCCCGCGCGCGGACTACGGCGCGGCCTTCCGCCGGGTGCAGCGCTACATCGCCGCCGGCGACTGCTACCAGATCAACCTGACCCTGCCTCTGGAGACCCGCCTCGCCGGAACGCCGCTGGGCCTGTTCGGCGCGCTGCGGGCGGCGCAGCCGGTCGGATGGGGGGCCTTTTCCGACCTCGGCGCGGGGCCGGTCGTCGTGTCGCGCTCGCCCGAGCAGTTCTTCACCGTGCAGGGGGGCACGATCGCCAGCCGCCCGATGAAGGGCACCGCCCCGCGCGGGCAGGACCCGGCCGAGGACGCGGCGCTGGCCCGGGCGCTGTCCCTGTCCGAGAAGGCGCGGGCCGAGAACCTGATGATCGTGGACCTTCTGCGCAACGACATCGCGCGGCTGGCCGAGGTGGGCAGCGTCCGCGTGCCCGAGCTCTTCCGGGTCGAGCGCTTCGCCACCGTCCACCAGATGAGCAGCCTCGTCACCGGCCGCCTCGCCGCGGCGCCGGGCCTTGCGGGCCTGATGCGCGCGCTGTTCCCCTGCGGGTCGATCACCGGCGCGCCGAAGATCCGCGCCATGGCGATCATCGCCGAGGTGGAGCCGCACCCGCGCGGCGTCTACTGCGGGGCGGTCGGCTGGATGGCCCCGGGCGGGGACGCAGCCTTCAGCGTGGCGATCCGCACGCTGCGGGTCTGGCCGGACGGGCGCGTCCTGCTGAACGCCGGCGGCGGCGTCGTCGCCGACAGCACCGAGGACGGCGAATGGGAGGAGGCGCTGTGGAAGACCCGCTTCGTTCGGGCGCTGACGACCCCGGCCTGACGCTGATCGAGACGCTGGGGCGGCACGGGGCCGACCTGCCGCGCCTGCCCCTGCACCTCGCGCGCCTCGCCGCCTCGGCCGCGCGGCTGGGCTGGCCCTGCGATGCCGCGACGGCGGAGCGGAGGTTGCGGGACGCGCCCGGCCCCGACCCCGCGCGGCTGCGCCTAACGCTCGACCGGTTCGGCACGGTCGGCGTGGCGGCGCAGCCCCTGCCCGCCGCGAAGGCCGCCTGGCGGCTGGGCCTCGCCGCGCGGCGGCTCGACCCGGCCGACCCCTGGCTTCGCGTCAAGTCCAGCCGCCGCGCGGCCTACGACGCGGCCCGCGCGGCGCTGCCCGACGGGCTCGACGAGGCGGTGCTGCTCAACGTGCGGGGCGAGGTCTGCGACGGCACGATCACCACGCTGTTCTTCGACCGGGGCGAGGGCCTGCGCACCCCGCCGCTGGAGTGCGGGCTGCTGCCCGGCGTCCTGCGCGCGGCGATGCTGGCGGACGGCGCCTGCCGCGAGGAGACGCTCGAGGCCGCCGACCTCGCCTCCGTCCGCCTCTGGGCCGGGAACTCGCTGCGGGGCCTGATCCCCGCCGTCTGGGCCGGACCGCGGGGTTGACTTCACCCCGCGCCCCGGTGTCAACCGGCGCGGTTCGACCCCGGAGGTTCCCATGCACCCCTACCGCACCCACACCTGCGCCGCCCTCGCCCCCGTCGACGCCGGGGCGACGGTGCGTCTCGCGGGCTGGGTCCACCGGGTGCGCGACCACGGGGGGGTGCTGTTCCTCGACCTGCGCGACCACTACGGGATCACCCAGGTGATCTGCGACGGCGACAGCCCCGCCTTCGCGGCGCTGGAGGCCTGCCGCGCCGAATGGGTGATCCGCGTCGACGGCCGCGTGAAGGCGCGCGACGCCGCGCTCGTGAACCCCAGGATCCCGACCGGCGCGATCGAGGTCTACGCGACCGCGGTGGAGGTGCTGGGGCCCGCGGACGAGCTGCCGCTCCCCGTCTTCGGCGACACCGAGTACCCCGAGGAGACGCGCCTCGCCTACCGCTTCCTCGACCTGCGGCGCGAGAAGCTGCACGCCAACATGATGCTGCGCTCGAACGTCGTGCGCTGGCTGCGCGAGGCGATGTGGGCGCGCGGCTTCACCGAGTTCCAGACGCCGATCCTCACCGCCTCCTCGCCCGAAGGGGCGCGCGACTTCCTCGTGCCCTCACGCCTGCATCCCGGCAAGTTCTACGCGCTGCCGCAGGCCCCCCAGCAGTTCAAGCAGCTTCTGATGGTGTCGGGCTTCGACCGCTACTTCCAGATCGCGCCCTGCTTCCGCGACGAGGACCCCCGCGCCGACCGCAGCCCCACCGACTTCTACCAGCTCGACGTGGAGATGTCGTTCGTGGAGCAGGAGGACGTCTTCGCCGAGGTCCAGCCCGTGATCCAGGGCCTCTTCGAGCACTTCGGGCAGGGCCGCCGCGTCGACCCCGACTGGCCGCGCATCCCCTACGCCGAGGCCCTGCGGAAGTACGGCAGCGACAAGCCCGACCTGCGCAACCCGATCGAGATGCAGGTGGTCAGCGAGCACTTCCGGGGCAGCGGCTTCGCGATCTTCGCCAGCCTGCTGGAGCAGCCGGGAACGGAGGTCCGCGCCATCCCCGCGCCGGGCGGCGGGTCGCGCAAGTTCTGCGACCGGATGAATGCCTTCGCGCAAGGCCAGGGGCTGCCGGGGATGGGGTATATCTTCTGGCGGCAGGCCGAGGACGGGTCGGGCATGGAGGCCGCCGGCCCCCTTGCCAAGAACATCGGCCCCGAACGCACCGAGGCGATCCGCGGGCAACTCGGCCTCGGCGTCGGCGACGCCGCCTTCTTCCTCGGCGGCACGCCCTCGCAGTTCGAGGCGGTCGCGGGCCGGGCGCGGAACGTCATCGGCGAGGAGCTGGGCCTGACTGACAAGGACAGCTTCCGCTTCGCCTGGATCGTCGACTTCCCGATGTACGAGCGGACCGACGACGGCCGGATCGACTTCAGCCACAACCCCTTCTCGATGCCGCAGGGCGGGATGGACGCGCTGGCGGGCGACCCGCTGGGGGTGAAGGCGTTCCAGTACGACCTCGCCTGCAACGGCTACGAGCTGATCTCGGGCGGCATCCGCAACCACACGCCCGCGATCATGTACCGTGCCTTCGAGCTTGCGGGCTACCCGGCGGCCGAGGTGGACACGCGCTTCGGCGGCATGGTCAAGGCCTTCCGCTACGGCGCCCCCCCGCATGGCGGCTGCGCCATGGGGATCGACCGCGCCGTGATGCTGCTGGCCGACGAGGCCAACATCCGCGAGGTCATCCTCTTCCCGATGAACCAGCGCGCGGAGGACCTGCTGATGGGCGCGCCGTCGGAGCCGACCAACGAGCAGCTCCGCGACCTGCGCCTGCGGGTCCTGCCGAAGGACGCCTGACCGCACCTTTCCGCGAGCGCCGCGCGGGGATGATGCGCGGCGGCCCGCCCCGCGCTATGCTGCGGCGCAGGACGGAACGGACGGGGGACCGATGATCGACCGCGCGACCATCGCCGCGATGCGCTTCGGCTACGGCCTGCCGCTGCCGGAGGGGGCGCCCGTGGACCCCGCGGCGATGATCGAGCGGCTCGCCGGACCCGACCTCGCGGCCCGCGACTGGCCGGGGCTGACGCTCGACGCCCTGATGCCCGGGCTCCGCGAGGCGGAGGCCGCGCGCGTCGTGGCCCGCCGCGACGCGGCGGGGCGTCCGGCCTACCGCGCGGCGCTCCGGGCCCGCGTGCGCGAGCAGCTCGGCCAGCGGCGCACGACGCTCGCCCGCGCGCTGGGCTCGCCGGACGGGTTCCGCGAGCGGCTCGTGGCCTTCTGGGCCGACCACTTCACCACGACGGCGCGCGTCGGCCGCCAGCGCACGCTGCCGCTCGCGCTGGTGGAGGACGCGATCCGCCCGCAGGTCGCGGGGCGGTTCGCCGCGATGCTCGAGGCGGTGACCCTGCATCCCGCGATGCTGCTCTATCTCGACCAGTCGCGGTCGGTCGGCCCGAACTCGCCCGCCGGGCTGCGGCGCGGACGCGGCCTGAACGAGAACCTCGGCCGCGAGCTGCTGGAGCTGCACACGCTGGGCGTCGACGCCGACTACGGGCAGGAGGACGTGCGCCAGATGGCCGAGCTGCTGACCGGCCTGCGCTTCGACACCGACGAAGGCACGGTCTTCTTCCCTGCGGCGGCCGAGCCAGGACCCGAGAC
>ERZ1066124.739-NODE-739-length-15475-cov-22.406226_pt1 | contig 15475 bp, 7 predicted proteins | sample MGYA00382771_ERZ1066124 | MGnify/ENA primary metagenome ERZ1066124 (study PRJEB33369, sample SAMEA5778354) | biofilm metagenome | biome: Industrial cooling water; feature: Water cooling tower basin; material: Biofilm | place: United Arab Emirates | collected... | reverse complement strand
AATCAACGATCGCGATTTCGAGTGCGCTGTCCATCGGAACAAACGCAGATTTGGTATCGCTTTCTGCAAAATCAAGTGCTTGATATTCGAGGTCATTTGATTCGATTGGTGCAACCGAGAATTACTTTGCCGGAACCGGGAACGACGTTAGCATCGCGTCTGGTGACGTTTAAGTTGGACGCGATTGATCATGCGGATGTCCCTCGTTACTTTTTAGAGTCCTGTCAAAAAGGGTTGGAGCGCTTAGAGATTCAGGGGAAAGCATTTATTCCAAATGCGACGAATGGCGATTTAGCTAGACGCAGCTTACGCATCAAAGAAAAGAAAATTGTGGGTTATGGCGTAGTCGTAGAGGGCTTGAGTCAAGAGGACTCGCTGAAACTGCAATGGCATGGACTCGGCGGACGGCAGCATTTCGGTTGTGGTTGGTTTTATCCAGTCTCGGAGGAAGCCCATGCCAACTAAAACCCTCCGTCCTAAATTGCTATTAGCAAAATCAAAGGAAATGCCTTGGAAAGGAGCCTATACCCTAACAGGGCATACTGCTTCTGTTGTGGAAGCCGTGACAACTCTGATTAATGAATTGGGAGACCAACTCATCCACCAATTTGGGTTACATCATTCTCGTGAAACCTTACGCACAACGGCTCGTCTTGCAGCTTTTCTGCATGATTTTGGCAAAGCCAATGATCACTTTCAGGCAGTGGTGCGTAAGTTGAAAAATCCAATTGATCATCCACAACTGATACGGCACGAGGCGTTATCGGTTCTGTTGGCTTGGGAGATGCGAGATTGGCTGGTGAGAGGAGATGGAGATTTGATGGTCGCGATTGCAGCAGCAGGCGGGCATCATCTCAAGCTAGGAGGTGAAGCGGGTAAACCGACCGAAGAAGTGGGAGCAATTCGCCAGTCCGGTGTTGATGAATGGACGCGGGGCGATCAGTTGTTACTCTACACAGCCCATAATCATTTCATTGGATTACTGCGCTATGGGCAAAAAGCCTGTGGGCTTGCTTCAGAGTTGCCTAAAAACTTACCCACTCTCTGGACGCTTGCCGAACTCAAACAACGTAGGCAGGTACTTCTACAAGAATTTGCCAATTGGGATGCTGATCCGGTCTTGACGGCTGTTGTTAAAGCATTATTGGTTGCTGGTGATAGCAGTGGTTCTGCACTGATCCCGGTAGAGCAAGACCTACGGCAGAAGGTTGAGAAGCAACCAGGCGAGAGTTGGAGCCAAGCTTGGATCAAGCAGCAAATTCACTATACTCTGACTGAATCAGAACTTCAGCATGTGATCAACGAACGTTTGAAGGGAAATCGATTACGTCCATTTCAGGAAGCACTGGGAGATTCAACCTCGCGGGTTACACTGGCGCGGGCAGGCTGTGGGACTGGCAAAACCTTGGGTGCTTATGTTTGGGCAAAACGTCATGCGATCGCACGAAAGTTATTTTTCTGCTATCCCACGACAGGAACTAGCACAGAAGGATTTCTCGACTATGCACATGACAAAGTAGATTCAACGCTTTTACATGGTCGCGCAACGATCGATTTAGAGCATCTGCATTCAACAGGTGACGACGATGATCTAGAAACTAAACTGGAGTCTTTTAAGGCTTGGAATACGAAGGTGAGTGTCTGCACCGTAGATACAGTGTTGGGTTTACTGCAATGCAATCGTCGCCCAATGTACTGTTTTCCTGCGATCGCACAAGCCGCTTTCATTTTTGATGAAGTCCATTGCTATGACAACAAATTGTTTGGGGCATTGCTGCGATTTCTAGAGGTTGTCAAAGCGCCTGTGCTTCTGATGTCTGCATCGTTTTTGCCGTGGCAGGTGGAAGCAATTGAAAAAGCGGTCGGGGAATCCGTTGAAATTGTTCAGGGACCAGTGGAAATTGAAACTGAGCCGCGATATCGGTTTCATTTGGCGGATGCACCAGATTGGAAACGAGTGAAAGCGGAATATCAGAATAGCGGCAAGATTCTTTGGGTCTGCAATCAGGTGAATACTGCGATCGCGGTTTACCTGGAAGCGCAACAGCATGGAATCCAGCCATTGCTTTATCACAGTCGGTATAAATATAGCGATCGCGTCGAGCATCATCGTGCGGTGGTAGATCGATTTCAGCGAGAAGGGGCGGTGATGGCGATCGCAACCCAAGTAGCTGAAATGTCGCTCGATCTATCTGCTACGTTGCTAGTTTCACAAATTGCTGATCCTGCCGGATTGATTCAACGGTTAGGGCGCTTAAATCGGGTTTACTGCGGTCATGCGCTAGATGCTTTCTTTTATCCAAACAAGAAAACTAAGCCATACACTCAACAACAATTAGATATGGGTAAGGCTCTAATCAAAAACTTTACTGAAGAAGTTTGTCAGGCAGATTTAGCCTTTTGGTTAGCGCAATCTGCTACTCAAGGTAAGCCAGATCGAGATTCAGTATGGCTGGATGGCGAATGGCGGACTTATCCTGCCTCACTACGAGAAGCAGGCTACACGACAACTGTGCTGTTAAAAGAGGATGTGAAAACCGTGGAGAAACTGCCTGCGAAATTATTGCCACGCTATACCGTGCCACTGGTGGTTGACAGCGAACAGATTCGGAATTGGAAGAAGTGTCGGCGCTATCCTGTTGCTCCAGCCGAGGACTGGGGTTACTCGAAAGATATTGGTGCATTTCAACGTTAGGAGGTGATTTGTTTTGACTGAGTTGGTATTGTCGATTTTTGATCCGAATACGCTGCTGCCTCATCGGGCGGGAATTGCAGGATTGGCGCTGGCATTGTCAGCACTTGACCCAACTGATGCACCCTTGCAATGGGGGGTGACAGAAGATGCTGTGAAATTGTTTTGGGAGGGCAGCGATCGAGATGCGATCGTATGGCTACTGCAACAGGTTTACCGATCTGACCAAGGCTATCTAGAAGTGCCTGCATTGAAATTAGATGAACAAGGGCGTTATATCTTTACTGAAGGGGTGATGACTACGTTCTTGCAGCACAGTAAGCAGCGGAATCGAGAGAAGCAGACCGTTCCCTTGTCTTTCTTGGTGGAAGATGATAAGCCAGAGATTCAGATTGACTATCGCCCTGTAATTGATTGTTACTATACTCGCGACCTTAAAGAAGCATTCAACACTAAAGGAGCATTCAAACCGCAGATTCCACTAAAGGGACATCATCTACCAGGCTTGGTTGAATGTTTTGTTCACGGAGCTTATGTTGAGTCGCCTACAGGCTTTTTAGCGCTGCTATTTCTGCCGCTTGCCTGTAGTTACTATCAACTTCCAGGCTATCGTTCAGCCGTTGTCATTCCTGAAGTTCGCAATCTTACAGAATGGGTTCACTTACGACGACGAATGCCAGGGCGTACCTATCGAAGGTTTCGAGCCAGTAGCGCGGGTGAATCAGCTTTGAATTTTCTGCTGCAAGAGAAGCTAATTGAAGACGCTCAACAGTTTCGGATTGATTACTGCGAGGTCTACCAGCTTGGTAGTCAGCCTTGGGATGGAAATCAGTCTTACCTCAAGCAAGCCGTTCATCGAGTTCAAGTGAGCGACGAAGTTTTAGGGTTATACGAAATTGCTTCGCGGTTACTGCCGCCTAGAGTCAGAGTCAGACAAGGCGGAAATGGAGCTTGGGTTGCAGAATCAAAAGCCCTTGCTTGGATCAGTGACAATCTGATTGCCAATCAGCGCTGGTATCGTGGCTTTTCTGAGTTTCGCAAATCAACAGCGATTTATCTAGATGACCGAAGAGGATTACAGGTTATGGCTGAACATTTAACAACAGACGAACAGATTTTGTTTGATGCGGTGCAAGGTGCATTCAAGAAATATCGCGGTCAGCAAATCGAGCAGGCAAAGCGCCAAAATCGTCCACCAGATTGGGAGCAAATCACGAACAAAGTGATTTATCGATTGCAGCGTCCTAGCACTCAGCAAGAGTTTGCGAAAGCGCTCGTCGATTTTCTGAGTCAATTTCGCAGTAAGGCGGCGTTATCTAGCGGGGCACAGATCTTCTGGTGGATTCATCAGGAAGAGAACTGGCGCAAAGCGAGGGATTTAACACTTCTGGCGATCGCAACTTATCAAGGTCAAAGCCAAGAAGAAAAGGCAGGAATCGAACAAGAACTGACTGAAGATACCACCGCCAACGTTATCTAATTCAAATTATTAGGAGCAATCATCAATGTCTCAACATCTTTTTGTTACGGTTGTCACGGCTACGGCTGTCGCTGCAAACAATCGAGGAGAGGGCGATGGAAGTACCCTTTCAACCTTGCAGAAAATCACCCGTGGCAATGATCAATACACAACGGTCAGCGCTGAAGCAATTCGCTGGGGATTGCGGGAGTATCTGCAAAATGCGAGCGCAGAATCTACCAATCGCACCTTCGACCCCGACAAAGATCAGTACAACTTCAAGGATGAAAAATTCAATCCTAAGAAATTCGTCGATGATGATCTCTTTGGCTTCATGGATGCCAAAAAAGGCGGTGACAACAAGGACGCAACGATGAAGCGCCGAGGTGCTTTAGAAGTAAGTCGTGCCGTTAGTCTTGATCCATTCTGGGGTGACATCTCTTTTGGCTCGAAAGGTGGCAAGAAAGATAACAAATCAATTCATAGCACTGAGGTTCACTATACTGCCTATCAGTACACGATCGCACTCACGCCAGAGAGTCTCCAGGATGCCAGTCGAGCCGCATTGATTTTAGATGCGATCGCGGCAGTGCGACACGTTGGAGGAAATCATGCCCGCTTTCTGTATGACTTCCGCCCAGAATCGATCGTTCTGCGAGTGACTCAAGATCCTAGCCCTTGGATTATGGATAGTTTCAAGCGGTTGGGAAATACCGTAAGGTGTCCTAAACTCTTGCGCTTGGTCGAAGTGGGTGACGTTGCTGCAAGTGAGTTGATTGTAGCAGGCGAGATTGCGGATACTCCCGATGGAGAACGATTGAGCAAGCTGGGAGTCAAGGTTGTGCGTGGCGTTAAAGAAGCGATCGCAGTTGCCAAACAGCTCACGACGGAGGTTGCCGCTTGATGCAACTTTATCTGGAATGTCCCTGCACTAGCTTTCCGCGTAGCTTTGCACGGGATTACAAAGAAACTTACCGTTACCCACCACCATCAACGGTTTATGGGTTTCTACTGTCCCTTGTCGGGGAGGTAGACCTAACTGCCCATGTGAAGACGAAACTTGCGATCGGAGTATTAGGCAATGAACCGCCAATCTCTCGAATTGTTCGTAAGCAGCGACACCACAAATTTAGTCGTGATCACTTAGGGACTTATCCCACCAGTAAATTCTCTAAACCTAATCATCACGAAGTCTTGACGGATTTAAGAATTGCAGTGCGAATCGACTCTAGCGAAGAACAGAACTCAGTAAAGCTAGAAGATAGAATTGCGATCGCACTTTCTACTCCAAGTCAAATTGCTCGATTTGGCGGCTTGAGTTTAGGAGAGTCTTGGGCAATGGTGAATGGTGTTAGGCTATACCGCCCTGACGATGGAACAGTTCGCTGGTTGGTCAAAGATAGTCGAGGGCTGATTGGATTACCAGTTTGGATCGATCGGACAACCAGTCAGGGCACGTTTCAGCGCTTTAGCTTTCGTGATGACTTTAATGAAGATTGCTTTGTTTCGATTGTTGCACCAATAGTAGAAGCAAAGCCAAGTAAAACGAAGACAACACGTAAGCCGAAGCATTAATGAACAGCGATCGTATTTTTCCAGGTACGATCGCTGTTTTCACTGAAGAACAGTCGTATTCTTACTAGAAAAGTCGTAAATCCATTTAAGCGGAAACAAAATTGCAGGGCAAAACTGACACAGTAGGGTGCAGGAGTCGAAGAAAACCTATTTCAGTTTTGCACCATGATGATTTCACCAGAAGCGCCTACGGTCCAGCAGGAAACGGTTCGTGTATCTGCGCTTCATGCAATGGCATACTGCCCACGTTTGTACTATCTCGAAGAAGTCGAGCAGCTTTATACCCAAGATGCCGCAGTCTTTGCTGGACGGAGATTGCACGTGGAGCTAGAAGCTCAAGAAGATGAAGAGTGGGAAGAGCTATTTCTTGAAAGTGTAGAGCTAGGGCTGCGAGGGCGAGTTGATGCGCTCAGGACAAGGGATGGGCAGACCATTCCTTATGAGCATAAGCGGGGTCGATCGCATCGAGATGAGAACAATCAACCGCAAGCATGGGAGAGCGATCGTATCCAAATTCTCGCGTATGCCTGTCTGATTGAATCGAGTTTGGGCATTCCGATTCAGGAGGGGCGGATTCGGTATCACGCAGACAATGTGATGGTGAAAGTGCCATTAGATGATGCGGGACGGGCAGCAGTCAGAACCGCGATCGAGCAGGCTCGATGGTTGAGAGTTTCGACGCATCGCCCTCCGATTACGGAGAATGAAAGACTTTGCGCGGCTTGTTCTCTCGCTCCCGTGTGTTTGCCCGAAGAAGCGCGACTGGCACATGATCGATCGTGGCAGCCGATTCGATTGTTTCCGGAGGATGACGATCGACAGATTTTGCATATTCTGGAGCCAGGAACTCGAATTGGGCGAACGGGTGAACAGTTGAAAGTGACGCGCAAAGATAAAGCGATCGAGAAAATTCCCGCGCGTCAGGTCGCTCAGGTTGTGCTACATAGTTTTTCTCAGATTTCGACTCAAGCATTGTATTTCTGTGCGGAGCAAGATATCGGGGTGCATCTAGTGTCGGGAGGCGGGCGCTATTTGGGGAGTTTTGATGCGCGACAGGGGAGTATTCAGCGGCGGATTCGGCAGTATGCGGCACTGAGTGATACAGAGCAGTGTTTGAGGTTGGCGAAGCAGTTGGTGAGTTGTCGGGGGCAGGGACAGCGGAAGTTTCTCATGCGGGGACAGCGAGGGATGGCGGAAGTGCCGGAAGGATTGAAGAATGCGATCGCCCAAATGAAAGCGGTGTTGAAGCAAGTTCCGAAGGTGACGAGCTTGGAGTCGCTGTTGGGAATCGAGGGGAACTTGGCAGCACTTTACTTTCGGGCATTGCCGCATTTGTTGTCCGATACTGTGCCGCCTGAGATGCAGTTTGACAATCGCAATCGTCGTCCGCCAAAGGATCGGTTTAATGCCTTACTCGGATTTGGATATGCGTTGCTGTTAAAAGATGTGATGAATGCAATTTTGACGGTAGGGTTGGAGCCTGCTTTGGGGTTTTATCATCAACCTCGGACGCAAGCGCCGCCTTTGGCGTTGGACTTGATTGAGATTTTTCGGGTCCCACTGGTGGATTTGCCCATTGTGGGATCGATTAATCGGGGGCAATGGGATGTGAGTGCGGATTTTGAGGTGCGGGGGCAGCAGGTTTGGTTGAGTGATGTGGGAAGGCGAAAGTTTGTGGCGTTGTATGAGCGGCGCAAGGAGGAAACCTGGAAGCATCCGGTTACGGGGTATTCGTTGACCTATCGACGGTTGCTGGAGTTAGAGGTACGGCTGTTGGAGAAGGAATGGTCGGGTGAGGGTGGTTTGTTTGCTCAGTTGGTGTTGAGGTAGTAGAGATGGCTCAGTCTAAGAATTGGTATTTGGTGTGTTATGACATTCGGGAGCCGAAGCGGTGGCGGAAGGCTTATAAGCTGTTACAGGGGTATGGCGAAAGTGTGCAGTTTTCGATTTTCCGCTGCTGGTTAAGTCAGCGCGATCGTGAGAAGTTGCGGTGGGAGTTGGAGCAGATCTTGACGCAGGAGGATCGGATTTTGTTGGCGGGGTTGTGTCATCGCTGTGTGGAGCGGGTTCAGGTGTGTAATCGCCCGGATGCTTGGGAGGAAACGGATTTGGGGTTTCGGATCATTTAGTGCATGGATCGCTGCGTGTGGGCAGTTGATGTGCAGTGTTAAGGGCTGAAATGTTTAGTGTGTCTGAGATTTGGTGATTTTTGATGAGGGTTTGATCCTTGCAATGTTACTCAAACTCAGGCATAGTAAGGAAAGTAGTGAGGTTCACGGCGTGGTTTTTGAAGCACAAACTGAGATTTCAATTCGATTTTTCTGGGCGTGGTGCAGAAGCTTGCAAAAGTCTGTCTGGTCACTGATGGGACAAGGGCTTTGGCGATCGCGGTGAACCTACCTTTGATGCCGAAAGGCGTTGATCATAAATTGTTGTGTAAACACTAAAATTAGTGTTAACGTGTGAACCTACCTTTGATGCCGAAAGGCGTTGATCATAACTTGCAAAAGCTAAATCAGCACAGGATCAATTCAAGTGAACCTACCTTTGATGCCGAAAGGCGTTGATCATTAAAACTCTGTCACGTTGAGCATCTTTGCTAAATGTGAACCTACCTTTGATGCCGAAAGGCGTTGATCATATACAAAACCGTTCTACATAGCGCTAAAAACCTTGGTGAACCTACCTTTGATGCCGAAAGGCGTTGATCATGAGAGAGATCGACTCAACAAGCAAACACTAATTCTGTGAACCTACCTTTGATGCCGAAAGGCGTTGATCATAACCGGGTCTAGCGGTCGTTTGTGGGTATCGAGCGTGAACCTACCTTTGATGCCGAAAGGCGTTGATCATATGGAACTTACCCACCTCTACCCCGAACAAACCGAGGAGTGAACCTACCTTTGATGCCGAAAGGCGTTGATCATTAAATTCTATTTTCAATCAGTTGTAAATAGTAGCCAGTGAACCTACCTTTGATGCCGAAAGGCGTTGATCATTCATAGTCACGATCGGGCACTTCGCCGAGCGTGTTGTGAACCTACCTTTGATGCCGAAAGGCGTTGATCATAACGCCGACCCGACGTAACTTTTGCCTGAGTTATGGTGAACCTACCTTTGATGCCGAAAGGCGTTGATCATTAAAAACTTAAGATGTTACGATCGCGCTTCCAATAGTGAACCTACCTTTGATGCCGAAAGGCGTTGATCATAAGACGGAGTAATCATCAAAGGACATGGCAGACGGTTGTGAACCTACCTTTGATGCCGAAAGGCGTTGATCATTTTACACAAGCCTCTGCTTGCTTATTGTTCGGGCATTGGTGAACCTACCTTTGATGCCGAAAGGCGTTGATCATATGGGAAAGTGATGTCGATACCCCTCTTTTTATTATGTGAACCTACCTTTGATGCCGAAAGGCGTTGATCATAAGTCAACCCGTTAGAAGCCCGACTAAAGCAGCTTGAGTGAACCTACCTTTGATGCCGAAAGGCGTTGATCATTTTACACAAGCCTCTGCTTGCTTATTGTTCGGGCATTGGTGAACCTACCTTTGATGCCGAAAGGCGTTGATCATATGGGAAAGTGATGTCGATACCCCTCTTTTTATTATGTGAACCTACCTTTGATGCCGAAAGGCGTTGATCATAAGTCAACCCGTTAGAAGCCCGACTAAAGCAGCTTGAGTGAACCTACCTTTGATGCCGAAAGGCGTTGATCATAGCCGAAAACAGATTACATTGACGCAGACTGGAAAAGTGAACCTACCTTTGATGCCGAAAGGCGTTGATCATCTGATCAACTCCCCGATCATTATGGGAAAGCAAGACGAGTGAACCTACCTTTGATGCCGAAAGGCGTTGATCATGAGTTGTCAGAGTTGCCGATTGCGGGATCTAACGTGTGAACCTACCTTTGATGCCGAAAGGCGTTGATCATCCCTAAAAAGTCAAAACATGTTACAAAACTTTACGGTGAACCTACCTTTGATGCCGAAAGGCGTTGATCATATAATTGCTCTGGCGTTGTAGTAATCAACATTTCGTGAACCTACCTTTGATGCCGAAAGGCGTTGATCATTCTGGTTACTTCATCTCTCTTCCATGCCCCTAAACTAGTGAACCTACCTTTGATGCCGAAAGGCGTTGATCATTCGATCGCGAGGGCAATGGACTTGCCAAGTTTGAGGTGTGAACCTACCTTTGATGCCGAAAGGCGTTGATCATTTTAGCGGAACTGATCAATAGCTTTACGTATTACTCCGTGAACCTACCTTTGATGCCGAAAGGCGTTGATCATAAGAGCAAGATCAAGCAAGACATTCTGAACACGATGTGAACCTACCTTTGATGCCGAAAGGCGTTGATCATATCAGGAGCTTAAGGTAATGGTTGGCAATCCAGACGTGAACCTACCTTTGATGCCGAAAGGCGTTGATCATTTTCTGAGTCGATAATCCCTGTAAATCCGGTAAGCTCTGTGAACCTACCTTTGATGCCGAAAGGCGTTGATCATCCGATCTGATTGCAGCCTTGCACGTCACATTCAAGTGAACCTACCTTTGATGCCGAAAGGCGTTGATCATTGCCCGAATGGATTGTGATGCTAGAGCAATTCGACTGTGAACCTACCTTTGATGCCGAAAGGCGTTGATCATATCCATCGTTCATAGAGGTTCTATGTCTCAATCTCGTGAACCTACCTTTGATGCCGAAAGGCGTTGATCATGATACTGATTGTAATGTCCGAGTTACTTATCCGTAGTGAACCTACCTTTGATGCCGAAAGGCGTTGATCATTAACCGGGCGGAATGTCGAATCGGAGTGCGGATGTGTGAACCTACCTTTGATGCCGAAAGGCGTTGATCATATAGATATCTTGAAGCTATCGGCAAGGATGTCGTGTGAACCTACCTTTGATGCCGAAAGGCGTTGATCATTAGATGACCTGGGAGATATTTCAGACCTGTTAGAGGGTGAACCTACCTTTGATGCCGAAAGGCGTTGATCATCTAGACAAAGATTTCGGCATTAAATCTGAATGGCGAACCGTGAACCTACCTTTGATGCCGAAAGGCGTTGATCATGAAGTAATCAATGGAACTACATTATCTCGTACAGCCAGTGAACCTACCTTTGATGCCGAAAGGCGTTGATCATACAATTCTACGCCAAACATTCCCACAGATCCAGTTGTGAACCTACCTTTGATGCCGAAAGGCGTTGATCATACTACAAAAAGATCGATAATGGTTTTCTAATGGAGGTGTGAACCTACCTTTGATGCCGAAAGGCGTTGATCATATATCGAATACCGTAAGCTTACTGTTCAGTAGCTTGATGTGAACCTACCTTTGATGCCGAAAGGCGTTGATCATCTCAGGGTGTCGAGGTTGCTTTATGGACTTGGGACGGGTGAACCTACCTTTGATGCCGAAAGGCGTTGATCATATGGCAGTCTGGGCACGAATTCCCGACAAGTTGCGGTGAACCTACCTTTGATGCCGAAAGGCGTTGATCATTGATTCGGTTGCAGGCAGATCCAGCGGAGGTCGAAGTGAACCTACCTTTGATGCCGAAAGGCGTTGATCATTTTTTTCGCTCTTGTTCTCACCGCCCTTTTCACCAGGTGAACCTACCTTTGATGCCGAAAGGCGTTGATCATGTCAAATTAGCAAATCTGATGCCACAAAGATCCGCAGTGAACCTACCTTTGATGCCGAAAGGCGTTGATCATAGCACTGGCACGAGAAAACGTGCCCGATAGTCGCAGTGGTGAACCTACCTTTGATGCCGAAAGGCGTTGATCATCAAATTACGAACGTCTGTACTAAAATTCTCCCAATGTGAACCTACCTTTGATGCCGAAAGGCGTTGATCATCCGAGGAATGGACGTATATCGGCAGATTGGGCGGGTGAACCTACCTTTGATGCCGAAAGGCGTTGATCATGGGAATCGGATTGTTTCTTGTATTTTTCTGCTAAATGTGAACCTACCTTTGATGCCGAAAGGCGTTGATCATCAAATCTTTTGGGGTTGCTTCAGTACAGAACTCATTGTGAACCTACCTTTGATGCCGAAAGGCGTTGATCATTTGGCATAATATCGAGCTAGTTGCTGTCGCTCGATGTGAACCTACCTTTGATGCCGAAAGGCGTTGATCATGTGGTTTCTTCGACTCCCGACCAAACCAACCCGCCGTGAACCTACCTTTGATGCCGAAAGGCGTTGATCATGAATCGTGCCAGCCCCAAATGCGATCGCGCTTGCAGTGAACCTACCTTTGATGCCGAAAGGCGTTGATCATGTATACCTCCACGTTTCGGACTCGCTGTGAGGGTGATGTGAACCTACCTTTGATGCCGAAAGGCGTTGATCATTTGGTATATCTTTACTACTCATGATACCTCTAAAGTGAACCTACCTTTGATGCCGAAAGGCGTTGATCATATTCACTCGTGACCAGAGGGGAGCCGGACTTTTCAGGTGAACCTACCTTTGATGCCGAAAGGCGTTGATCATACGGTAGTGATAAAGCGGTTCTTGAAGATAGTGAAAGTGAACCTACCTTTGATGCCGAAAGGCGTTGATCATATCCAAAGCTAATGGTTGCGATCGTTGCTGTGATCGTGTGAACCTACCTTTGATGCCGAAAGGCGTTGATCATACAAGACTAATCAGATCATTAAGGTAGCCTCTTCTCGTGAACCTACCTTTGATGCCGAAAGGCGTTGATCATTTGATTTGATTGACTCGCGCAAGATACGCTTTACGTGAACCTACCTTTGATGCCGAAAGGCGTTGATCATATCATGAGCGGAATGCAGCATCAATCGCGGACTGGTGAACCTACCTTTGATGCCGAAAGGCGTTGATCATTTTGAAAATCGGAGCGATCGTAGTGTTTCTGATGGTGAACCTACCTTTGATGCCGAAAGGCGTTGATCATGAAAGAGTGCCAGAAAAATGGGATGTTATTGGACGTGAACCTACCTTTGATGCCGAAAGGCGTTGATCATTTCGGGGTTCCTTCGGAGCGATCGACGAGTAGACCGTGAACCTACCTTTGATGCCGAAAGGCGTTGATCATAATCCTTCATGTCAGTTAAAATCAACAAACAAGAAGTGAACCTACCTTTGATGCCGAAAGGCGTTGATCATTGCGATACTGCTGAACACAGTAAAATAAGGACATGAGGTGAACCTACCTTTGATGCCGAAAGGCGTTGATCATTGACCTCGAAAATAACATCGCGATACCGTTCTCCGTGTGAACCTACCTTTGATGCCGAAAGGCGTTGATCATGTTCACGGTTATTGATCTAATCGTTTTCAGCGTATGGTGAACCTACCTTTGATGCCGAAAGGCGTTGATCATCGAATTAACTCAGACAAAGACTTACGAAAGTATCGAGTGAACCTACCTTTGATGCCGAAAGGCGTTGATCATTGCCGCAGCGATACCTGTTAGCCCAGAGGGGTTACGGTGAACCTACCTTTGATGCCGAAAGGCGTTGATCATTAACCATGAACAAGCACATCGAAGCTATCTACAAAGGTGAACCTACCTTTGATGCCGAAAGGCGTTGATCATGATTTTAGAATTTGCAGTTTGTGATAAAGCTACTTGTGAACCTACCTTTGATGCCGAAAGGCGTTGATCATCTCAGGGTGAAATGGAACTATATGCTAAGGTTGTCGTGAACCTACCTTTGATGCCGAAAGGCGTTGATCATAATCAAATCTTCCGGCTCATCTTCTCGAATGAATTCCCGTGAACCTACCTTTGATGCCGAAAGGCGTTGATCATATCGATGGGGCGATCAATAGCGCGATCGCACCTGTGAGTGAACCTACCTTTGATGCCGAAAGGCGTTGATCATACTAACAACGACTTTTGTAAATGTGGAAGTGAGCAGAAGTGAACCTACCTTTGATGCCGAAAGGCGTTGATCATAGGCATCGAAGCGACTGAGGATCGCGAAGTCTCCTGTGAACCTACCTTTGATGCCGAAAGGCGTTGATCATAAATCGACAGTGCGAAGCCACCAGAAGAGGAAGCGCGTGAACCTACCTTTGATGCCGAAAGGCGTTGATCATTTTCTAAATCCTCTCTCAATGCCTGATTTTGACTCGTGAACCTACCTTTGATGCCGAAAGGCGTTGATCATACAGAGACGATAAAATTCGTAAGCGATGATGACGGTGAACCTACCTTTGATGCCGAAAGGCGTTGATCATAAACGTAGAACTGCCCGGTTTGACCTGCGATCGCAGAGTGAACCTACCTTTGATGCCGAAAGGCGTTGATCATATTATTGGTTTTTCAATCTGGGCTGTTATGGCAAGTGAACCTACCTTTGATGCCGAAAGGCGTTGATCATATATAGTTCCCTCTGGGAGTGGATCATTCCCAAGCGTGAACCTACCTTTGATGCCGAAAGGCGTTGATCATTCTCAGAGTCCCTGATTTGAAGTCAGCCTAACAACGCGTGAACCTACCTTTGATGCCGAAAGGCGTTGATCATAGGGTGGGTTTCTCAATCGTTCCGATAAAATGCTGTTGTGAACCTACCTTTGATGCCGAAAGGCGTTGATCATGGCTAAAACGGCGAACGATGTCGGCAGAGGCAAAGTGAACCTACCTTTGATGCCGAAAGGCGTTGATCATAGTCTGGCAAACTGTTTCGCTCTCAGCTTAATGACGGGTGAACCTACCTTTGATGCCGAAAGGCGTTGATCATATGTCGATCCTCCTCTACTATCGATCGTCATAGGAGGTGAACCTACCTTTGATGCCGAAAGGCGTTGATCATGACAAGTGAAAATCGAAGGGCATAATTTAAGTCCTGTGAACCTACCTTTGATGCCGAAAGGCGTTGATCATTAGAGCCATTTGATCGTAGTCGGTTTGAGTCTTGCGGTGAACCTACCTTTGATGCCGAAAGGCGTTGATCATATCGGCGTGTATTCGTCTGGGCTAATCGAGAGTCTTGCGGTGAACCTACCTTTGATGCCGAAAGGCGTTGATCATAGCAACTATGGTTGTGGATTCACGTCTTTTCTCAGATGTGAACCTACCTTTGATGCCGAAAGGCGTTGATCATGACCCAGACAGGTATCGCGCTCGATCGTAATCTCTGTGAACCTACCTTTGATGCCGAAAGGCGTTGATCATTCCATAACAAGGATATTCTAATCTACCATGAGTTACTAGTGAACCTACCTTTGATGCCGAAAGGCGTTGATCATTCGTATCCCTGAACATCGGTGAGCTTGGCATCAGCTGTGAACCTACCTTTGATGCCGAAAGGCGTTGATCATTCGCTCGCGCTAGACCAGTCACCCGAAAAAATTGGTGAACCTACCTTTGATGCCGAAAGGCGTTGATCATGAAAACGCGACCGCGAGTCGCTTCATGCGATCGCCCGTGAACCTACCTTTGATGCCGAAAGGCGTTGATCATTGCATTCAAAAGACGGGAGCAGCCAGGTCCTTTTTGTGAACCTACCTTTGATGCCGAAAGGCGTTGATCATCCAGACTATCTCGTTCAAGTTACGAAAGCCTACGATGTGAACCTACCTTTGATGCCGAAAGGCGTTGATCATTGAGCACAATCATGAGAAACCTTGTTCCCCACCCGTGAACCTACCTTTGATGCCGAAAGGCGTTGATCATCTCAGCATAATGGGAACCTCGAAAAATTCATTTCTAGCATACTGACGTTATGGATAGAAGCAACAAC
>ERZ1066124.736-NODE-736-length-15631-cov-21.898433_pt1 | contig 15631 bp, 15 predicted proteins | sample MGYA00382771_ERZ1066124 | MGnify/ENA primary metagenome ERZ1066124 (study PRJEB33369, sample SAMEA5778354) | biofilm metagenome | biome: Industrial cooling water; feature: Water cooling tower basin; material: Biofilm | place: United Arab Emirates | collected... | reverse complement strand
TGACTGCTACTACAGGGCCCATTCTGTAGCAAACTCAATCAGAAACCGCTGTAAACTCCACGGTGGAACGGTTAGTGCTGAAAGTTTAGGCGAAGGACGCGGTGCAACGTTTACAGTACAACTTCCGATCGCTCAACAACTAGAGATGCAGCCAGAAATTGCAGCCAGCAACATCCAATCGGTAGATTTAAGCGGAGTTCGGATTCTAGTCGTGGATGATGTACCCGATTCACGAGACTATATTGCTTTTGTATTAGAGCAAGCTGGGGCAAGTTTGGCAACTGCCGCCTCGGCTCAAGAAGCTTTAGCAAGATGGTCACAAGTAGACCCGGATTTATTGATTAGCGACATCGGAATGCCAGATACAAATGGGTATCAATTGTTGCAGCACATAACCGAAACTTCGTTGTTGCCAAAGGCAATTGCACTCACTGCTTATGCTTCTGAGATCGATCAGCAGCAAGTCTTAGACGCTGGCTTTCAAAAACACTTATCAAAGCCGATCGATCCAGTCACGCTAGTGAGAACCGTTGCTCAATTAATCACATAACTGAAGCAATCGGATGGCACATCACAGCGATTCAATGACTTAAGTAGAGGACTGGTGCTGCTTGAGTTCTTTGGTATTGCGATCGCATTGCTTTTCAGACAGATTCACGCCAAGCCCTAATTTCTCCACATCGAGTTTTAAACAGACAAAAACTCTTTTGGTGTACTGAACAAAAATGAGGTCAGCACGAATGACAGATTGTTCGATCGAAAAGCCCTTTATCCTCGTGACCGATGCAACTGATCCTCAAGGAAGTGCAATGGTACGTTATCTACTCCAGCAAGGATTTTCAGTAAAAGCGTTTATCGATGATCCAGAAAGAAGTGATGCGATCGCGCTTGCTGATGATGGAGCCGAACTCTTTGTGGGCGACTTGAGCAACCGCACCTCGGTCAATGAAGCCCTACAGAACGTCGATCGAGTCTTCTCTGTTCAAACTTATCACGCGGATTATAGCGATATGGAGGTTCAGCAAGGTAGAGTCATTGCAGACGCAGCAAAAGCCGCTTCAGTATCACACTTCATCTATATTTCTAGCAGTGGCGCAAATCGTCAAACGAATGTTCCTCTGTTTCGCATCAAGGGAAAAATCGAAGACTACATCCGCTCGATCGCATTACCTTACACAATTCTGCGCCCTACGTTTTACATGCACAACTGGATGAGTTGGCAATCCATGTTACAGAAGGGCATACTACCACAACCGCTCCGTCCCGAAACTATGCTTCAGCAAGTATCAGTTGAGGATGTCAGTGCTGTTGCAACGTTAGCATTTGCTCATCCTCACCAGTGGATTACACGAGAACTGGATCTAGCAAGTGACGAACTAACAATGGAGGAGATTGCTCAAATCTTTAGCCAGGTTTTGGCACGACCTGTGAACTATGTACAGACCTCCTGGGATCGGTTTGAGCAAGAAGTCGGTACGGAACGAACCGCTCTATATCGATGGTTAGAAAATGCGGGCTACAATGCTGATATCTCAGTTCTGCGGCAAGAACATCCTTCGCTGTTAACGTTCAAGCGATATCTCCAACTAGGAACATTCAGTCTCTTACCTCGCCGTACAGTTAAGCTACAAAATTGACCAAAAGCTTGCGTCTAAGTAGGTGGGCTGAATTAATTTGAAGATCACTGGCTACGTTCTACCTCGCCCCGAATTCTATTCCGGGGCTAATCGTGCGAAGTCTCTTTCAGGGACTAAGAGCAAATTAAAATAAGCTCTTCAGTGGGTTTCAACCTACTTCGCACTGTTAGCCCGAACTTCCAGTTCAGGGCGGATGAGCAACGAAGCGAGAGAGCTTATCAAACTTAAGTTTAATTGAGCCGATTTACTTATCCTTAGAATAGGAGCCTATGGAGGAGTACATAGCAGTGTAAATCGTTATAGAGTTAATCCGCCAATGCTCTATCCAGTACGATGGTTTTTTCGACGCAATGAATGAGTTGACTTCCGCGATCGCAATTCTGACAGCCATGCTAACCCCTGCTGTTTTGATTACAGCTTGTGGTTCATTAATCTTGACGACCTCTCAACGGTTAGGACGGACAATTGAACGCGCACGCAAAGTTTCAGAACAGTTCGAGAAACTGCACCAAACCAATGTGGAGAGCGGATTGATAAAAGAACAGCAGGTGGTTTTATTTAACCTACTGAGGCGAACAGCACGACGATCGCGGTTGCTGCAACGTGCTTTGATGTGGCTGTATCTCGCTCTGAGTGTATTTGTTGCGACTAGCGTTGCGCTTGGAATCTTTGCTGTATTTGGGCAAGCGCAAGTACAAAGACAAGCCTGGATTCCCAGTGTATTTGGCATCATAGGAACGGGCATTCTGTTTTATAGCAGTCTGCTTCTAATTGTTGAATCTCGCATTGCAGTGGGCGCGGTTGATGATGAAATGGATTTTGTCTTACGCTTAGGTCAGCAACACGCGCCAACGGAACTACAACGACCCCGCAAATCAAGCGGCAGATTCAAGAAGAGATTATTTCGTAAGCCTACTTCATGAAAGAGGAGCGGGACAATCTTGCTGCTGGGACAGGGATTCGATCGAAGGGAAGATTGAGAAGAGTCGCTCAATCGGTAAACTCTTATTGCAGTACGGGAGCATCAGCATGATTGTCACGCAGAACAAGAGTTCGCCCGATATTGAATGGCATTCCATCACGATCGCAGAAGTCACTAAGCATTTAGACAGCAATCTTGAAGCTGGCTTATCTTCAACTGAAGCTGATCAACGGCATACTCGCTTCGGACCGAATGAGCTAGTTGGCAAGCCAGGGAAAAGTGCATGGATGCGATTCCTGCTGCAATTTAATCAGCCGTTGCTCTACATTTTGATTGCGGCAGGAGTTGTTACAGCTTTTCTTCAAGAATGGGTTGAGTCCGTGGTCATTTTTGCCGTGACCGTGATTAATGCCCTCATTGGCTTTGTGCAGGAGTCAAAGGCGGAAAATGCGCTCGCTGCCTTAGCTGAATCTGTGGATACCGAAGCAACGGTAATGCGCGATCGGCAAACGATTCGCATTCCCTCGAATCAAGTCGTGCCTGGAGATTTAGTAGTACTCGCGGCTGGCGATAAAGTGCCTGCTGATTTGCGCCTAGTTGAAGTGAACCATTTGACGATCGATGAATCGGGACTAACCGGAGAATCAGTTCCGGTTGAGAAAGATCCTCAGCCTATTACTGTGGAAGCAGCATTGGCAGACCGCTCTGATATGGCATACGCAGGCAGTCTGGTTGCTTCTGGACAAGGAACGGGGCTAGTTGTAGCGATTGCCAATGCTACAGAAACGGGTCGCATCTCTCAAATGATCGAGCAGAATATTGAGACTGAAACCCCGATCACTCGCAAAATTAATCGATTCAGCAAAAAACTTCTCTACGTGGTTTTGGGGTTGGCTGCACTAACCTTTGTCGTTGGACTGGCACGTAGCGAAGATTGGGTCGAAGTATTTAATGCAACCGTTGCCTTTGCGGTGGCTGCGATTCCGGAGGGACTTCCTGCGATCGTCACTATCACACTTGCGATCGGGGTTTCTCGTTTAGCGCGTCGCCATGCCATCATGCGAAAACTAGCAGCGGTGGAAACTCTCGGCAGCACTACGGTGATTTGTTCGGATAAGACTGGCACTCTGACTGAAAATCAAATGACCGTTCAGAGTATTTACGCCGGAGATCAACGCTACTCGGTCTCAGGAACAGGGTATGACCCAGAGGGCGAGATTCTGAGCGATGACCAGCCTGTTGATTTAACAGATGCTCCCCCGTTGGCAGACTGTTTACGGGCGGGGCTATTGTGCAATGATTCGTATGTGCAAGAGCAAGACGGACAGTACACGATCGTCGGTGATCCAACCGAAGGTGCATTAATTGTTGTGGCTCAAAAAGCTGGGCTGAATCGACAAGTAGTAGAAGCCCAGATGCCTCGTTTATCGGTCATTCCCTTTGATTCGCAGTTTCAGTACATGGCAACGCTACATCAAGCTGAATCTAGCCATGTAATTTATCTGAAAGGCTCGATCGAAGCAATTTTGAAGCGATGCGATCGTAAACTCAATGCTCAAGGACAGCTAGAGCCGCTGGATCGTGCCCAGATCGAACGCAAAGCTGAAGCGGTGGCGAAACAAGGATTACGAGTTCTCGCCTTTGCGAAAAAAATAGTTTCCGTTGATCAGCACACGGTAGACCATGCAGACTTGGATCAGGGTTTGGTACTGTTAGGACTTCAAGGAATGATTGATCCGCCTCGTTCTGCTGCGATTTCGGCAGTTCGCGCCTGTCAAACCGCAGGAATTCAGGTCAAGATGATCACAGGCGACCATCCTTTAACCGCAACTGCGATCGCTCGCAGAATGAAGTTGAGCCAACCGGAAAACCTTCAAGCGATAACTGGACAAGAACTGAGTCGAATGAACAAATCAGAGCTTGTTCAAGCGGTAGAATCCAGCGCTGTGTTTGCGCGAGTAGCTCCTGAACAAAAATTGCGACTGGTCAGAGCGCTACAATCACGCGGACACATTGTTGCAATGACCGGAGACGGGGTGAATGATGCTCCTGCGCTGAAACAAGCGGATTTAGGCATTGCAATGGGCATTACGGGAACCGAAGTTGCCAAAGAATCGGCATCTATGATCTTGACCGATGATAACTTCGCCTCGATCGCAGCCGCTGTTGAGGAGGGTAGGACAGTCTACCGAAATCTGATTAAAGCGATCGGGTTTACGTTACCGACAAACGGCGGAGAAGCCTTGATTATTTTAGTTGGTGTCCTGTTTGGAACCGTCCTGCCGATTCTGCCGCTGCAAGTTCTCTGGATCAATATGGTGAGTTCGATTACATTGACTGCCCCTCTTGCCTTTGAACCGAAGTCTAAGAATGTGATGCAGTCACCGCCCCGCAATCCTAAAGAACCCTTGCTTACGCCTAAATTGGGAAGACGCATCATCATTATTTCGCTATTTAATCTAATTGCCGTCTTTAGTACATTTTTATGGGCAGAGCAGACCACTGGGAATGCTGCTTTAGCTCGCACGATGGCTGTCGATACCTTGATTGCAGCAGAAACGTTCTACCTTCTAACAATTAGCCAGTTCATTCCTTCATTGTTCGGCTGGTTGCGGGATAGAACTCAGCGGATTGCTTATGCTCCAGCATTTGGCGTGATTGCGATCGTCATTCTACAAACATTATTTAGTCAATGGAGCGTGATGAATCAATTATTTGGAACGGTTCCGGTCACAACGACCCAAGAAGCGATCAGTCTTGCAGCAAGCTTACCGATTATTGTTATCGTGCTGTTATTAGAACGCTTTGATCCAGTTAGATAATCATCAAGGAATAAAATGACTAGCAATCAATCCAAACACGCAGCAGGCATCTTCTCTAGTCGAGAAATCACAGAACAGGCGATCAAGGAATTAAAAGAATCCGGCTTTGCAATGAGTCGAGTTTCGGTACTGGTGAAAGACTCCGATCGAGCCGAGCAGATTGGTCACACAGAGACAGAAGGATCACTCAGTCGCTCCCAAAGAGTAACAACTGGTGCTGCCGAAGGCGCAGCCACAGGTGGGTTACTCGCTTTAGCAGGAGGAGTTGCTGCATTATTGATTCCTGGGATTGGTTTAGCACTCGCAGCAGAGTCGGTCTTAACCGTACTGTTAGGCAGTTCAGCCATTGCAGTTTCAGGTGGGTTGCTGGGGGCACTCAGAGGCTGGTTTATGTCTGATGCTGAGGCGGCGCATTATCACGATCGTATTGATCAAGGCGGTTATTTAGTTGCGATCGAAGGCACAGATGCTGAAATTCGTCAGGCTGAACAAATTTTAAGCAAGTGGGACATTCAAGACTGGAATGTTTTTACTCATTCCAACTCCTGAAACGATAGAGATTATCTGAGTCCTCTGGTTGGTAATGTGACTTCGTTAGGCTGACTGAACTGGTTGGAGCAATTCTACACACTACGATTACCAGCATCAAGCATCGTCAGGAAAGTAATACTTGTGGGTTCAAAGCGGAGATGACCAGGGGAGACTGAAGAACCCACAAGTTGCGGCACACTCCCATCACTATTCACTTGCAGCTTTCTTCCATTCAGTAGAACGGTAGTATCTAGAAGTTGTTGAGCCGTCAGCGTGTATCGATCTGCTGGAATTGGAATTGCAATGTCGTATGAGTTTTGTCGGTCTGCATTGATGACTAAAAGCGCTACTCCACCAGGACGATCGCGTAAACTATGAGCATAGAGATAAAGGTTCGCCACGCCTGATACACCCGGATTCAGCACCGTTGTTCCCATCAATTGATGCCACAATAACGCTGCCCAATAGTTAGGACGAGGTTCTAGCGTATTCTCATCCAGCAAGCCATAGTCACTCGATGCCAAGGTATTGTGAGCAATGACCTGAACACCCCGCTGCGCCAGTCGCCCGTGCTGATCTAGATACCGGAAAGTGTCTAGAAAAGTTGAAGCCCAAGGGTTGCCACCACAAGCTGATTCAGCCGTTTCGGTAATCCAAATCGGCTTACCTGGCTCGAAGCGATCGCGCAGTTTTGCGTAAAAGGCGTGAATCGTGTCTGAACTTGATAGCCACTCTTCTGACAGTGCCGCTGCTTCAGTTGTTTGTGAGTCTGCGCCCATGCTTGCACACCGTTGGGAAGCTGCGGCATACAAATGGTAGGAAAACACATCGAAAACGGAACCTGTCGCCGTTAGCAAATCCTCGGTCTTGAGCATACTGCCACCCATCGCTGTGGTTAATGCACCTCCCTCACCGACTGATCCAGGACCCAGAAACAGCATTTCAGGAGCCGCTTGATTGATAAAGGAACGGAAAACCTCGATATCGCGCCCGTAAGCGATCGCATCGTAGCCTTTTGGTGCCCCACCCATCGCCGCGTATGTTGGCTCGTTCATAAATTCTGCTGCTGCAATGTTGCCGTTGATCGTATGAGTATAGTCCAGTAGCCGACGTGCCTGGTCGGGTGTCCAATCACCAGCGGCATCACGAGTTCCTGAACTGGTGGCAAAGGAAGTGACCAGCTTCGCATCGATCGCCTGAACGAAATCAATCACACCTTTCCATTGCTGGCGGGTTAACACACCATTAAAGCCTTCGGGCGGTGTTGCTGGCTGTGGCTCATCTGAATCATGGAAGTAGACGGTATTTGCCCAAGTTCCACTCACCCGAACATAAGCTGATCCCAGCGCTGCGGCAAGCTTTCGCAATCGAGGATTGGATAGATCGATCGGAGGGCGATACTGATACAAATTTGCATCCATTCCCGCCGGAGTTGCATCCGAAGACCGGGAGGAAGAGGGCGCTTGAGACACACTGTTCTGATTGTAGGGTTTCCAGAATCTTCCACCAATCACTTCGATCATTTCGACGTTGGACGACTGAAATCGCTGATCGACCGTACCCATCCGAGACATTTTTGCAAGGTCAAGCGTTAGCAGGAATCGATCGCTCCCTCGTTCTATCGTTTCAGGATCTGTAGTACTCATTTTCACCCTTCCTGTTCTACTATCGTTTTTCAAGCAAGCAAGCTGTGGTGACTGAGAATTTTGGCGAAGCTCTCAGCATTGACGATTCGCCCGATCGCAGATAGTACATGCTGGCGCACACCCTCATCGAAGGCACGAACGTTCAATTTGATGATCGCTTCGTCGGGAATGACATTCTCCTTAGTGCCAGCCTGTAACGAACCGATAGTGACAACAGCAGACTCAGTAGCTGCTAGTTCGCGGGAGACGATCGTTTGCAGTCGCATCACTGTTGCAGCCGCCATAATTACAGGATCAATGCTGGCTTGTGGCATCGAGCCGTGTGCGCCGCGCCCAAACAATCGAATCTGCAAGCTGTGTAAATCCTTGTAGAGTGCCTCCAAGTTCGGAAGCTGGTTATCGAGATTCACAAGGATAGAGCCGGAGAAATTCGTCTTCTCTATATTCATAGCTCTGACATGATTTCCTAAATGATTAGACGGAGAAAATATTGCGCTCTTTTGCGTACTCATCTATCAACAAAGCCTAATCAGCAAGACATCATTTGGATCAGCATCTCGCATAACTGTGATGTTTCTTTATTTCTAGCATGGAGTTTTTTTGACGCTAAATGGTACTGAGATAAGCTCAAGCACCCGATTTCTATCGCTTTTAGAATTGTCTTTAAGAATGAAATCATTGTGAAGCGATCGCTTCAAAGCACAGTCAGCCACTGGTGTAGAGAAAATTTGTACTTATATGCGATCGTACATTATTCAACTACGCTTATATCTCATTATCTAACCCCAAGTTGTGCATCTACTGAAGCAGCACGAGTGCTAGATGCAAAGATTGTATGTCTATAGAAGTAAGTTGAAGAGATCTATCCTGTTCTCCACCAGTTTTCCACGATCGCCCCCTATTGTTCAATCTGTACTGACCTGAATCGAGGCTTTCGATTCGCCTCTGGTCTTTGTATAAGCCACAGCCAAAGACGTGATGCGTTCTCTACATCAAGGCTAAATCAGCGATTCGATCGAAAACAGTTTAGTAATTTTGATACTTGTTCTTACAGGAAAGCAAACGTTATGAGTCCACAAAATGTACAGAAACGACTCACCCCTCCGTTTCTTCAATTCACAGCAATTTCACTCGGTTGTAGTTTGGCAATGGGTACCGTGATTGCAATGAGTCAAAGCTCACCTGCAATTGCTCAAACTGCTCAAACGAATTGCATTCCTTTACGAGTGGTCGATGGCAATGGGTCGACGACAACGAGGAAGAGTATTTCCTCACCGGGAGTCCTACCTGGCGTGAACAATAACTGGAATACAGATTTTGCGGTTCCCACAGGCAGACGCTTTACGTCCTATGTTGCAACCATTACTCCAGAGAATGCAGCAGAGTATGATGTGACAATTAATCTCAAATACAGTAATAACACCTCGCAGGAAGTTTTCGACGGGGATAACCTTGCTCTCGGACGATTTGTGCCGTATCAGCTCAGAATCACTACACCGCCAGAGGTGACTCGTCAGCCTTATCAAGTGAACCTCAACATTCGCGGAACCCTTGGAAATACTTATCAAGCTAGGGTTTCTGCTTGTCAAGCCACATAGATTTCACCCATTAGGGGAAATACTGTCCTGTCTATTGTCTCTTTGAAAAATTCGAGGAGGCAATTTTTTTGTTTATTGTTGTCGATCGCTGATTCATTGGGAGATACCCAAATTGCTAACAGCGAAAGGGCGATCGAGTAAAGTGTTCAATGCTTTTAGCTCGTACTCCTAAGGGTATAACTTCTCCAGATTTTTTGATTCACCACCAGTTTTCCACTTTTGCTTTTTACTGTGAAATCACGAAACATTCGATCGCGCTTCTGATGTCCTGATGTCAGCATTGACGTTGCTCGATCAAATAGGCATTGCTCCCTGGAAAGTTTACGGACAACACAATAGAAGCTTTCAGGTTGCTAATCCTGCTAAGGCAGTGAAATAGAAAAATTGCAATGAATGGAGAATGAGAAGATGCCACTAATGAAGCTGAGTGATTACTATCCTTATGACAGCAAAGACTTGTTTGATGGAAATGATATCAAAAGCTTTTCGGTGTACGCAAATGATGGTGAAGGTGAGTATGACAAAGTAGGCTCAGTCAAAGGTGTGCTGGTCGATGACATTACTGGTATTTTCCGCTATTTCGTCATCGACACGGGTTTTTGGGTGTTTGGTAAAAATGTTCTGCTTCCGGTTGGGCTGGCAATGCTGGACTACGACAAGGAGCGATTGTATGTTGCCAGCTTGACCAAAAAACAGATCGAAGACTTGCCTGAGTTCAGTGACGACTTGAAGATCGATAACGAGTATGAAGAGCGGGTGCGATCAACTTATCGCCCTCTAGTTGCAAGCTCAGTCAAGCTTCAATCCTCTCAATCTCCTGAAGTGGTCGTGTACGACTATCGGCAAGAGCCTTACTTCTACGACCTCAACGACCTTAGAATTCGTTCCTATGAACAACGGTTGCGCGATCGAAGATCGACTAGCTCATCCCGTTAAAAATCAAACACATTAAGTTCTGATGTGAGAGAACTAGGGAGAACAGGCGCATCTAGAAATGCACTAAAGATTTACGAAGTTTGCAGTAAAGACGTAATTAGTAGGGGAGGTTCAAGATGAGCATTAGCGGTAAAGTCGCTCTCGTCACGGGTGCCGGACAGGGAATCGGACGCGCGATCGCGTTAAGGCTGGCGAAGGACGGTGCAGATATTGCGATCTCAGACCTCAACCCGGAGAAGATGAATGAAGTCGCTGAGGAGGTTCGTTCTACGGGTCGCAAGGCGACAGTGTTCAAAGCTGATGTCTCGAACCGCGACGAAGTTTATGCCACCATCGATCACACAGAAAAGGAACTGGGCGGTTTCGACATCATCGTCAACAACGCTGGCATTGCTAGCATCCAGCCGCTAGCCGATGTCACTCCTGAAGGGTTTAACAAAATTATTCAAGTCAACGTCGCGGGTGTCTTATGGGGCATTCAAGCTGCCGCCAAGAAGTTTCAGGAGCGCAAGCAAAAAGGCAAAATCATCAGTGCGTCATCGATCGCGGGACACGAGGGCTTTCCGCTGCTTGGCATCTATTCAGCGACCAAGTTTGCTGTGCGGGCTTTAACACAAGCGGCGGCTAAAGAGTATGCCAGTGACGGTATCACGGTTAATGCCTACTGTCCTGGTGTCGTCGGCACTGATATGTGGGTTGAGATCGATCGGCGCATGGCTGAAATCACCGGAGCCAAAATCGGCGAGAGCTACGACAAGTTTGTGGGTGGCATCGCGCTGGGTCGGGCACAAACGCCTGAAGATGTTGCCGCCTTCGTCTCCTACCTAGCAGGACCGGATTCGGATTACATGACAGGACAGGCTCCGCTGATTGATGGTGGACTGGTCTATCGTTAAGCGATCGCAGCCGTTTTGATTGCCAGATCACTAAACTAACAATTACTCTGAACTATGAGCGATTCTCCTCGAATTTTGGCGTTTGCAGGCAGTGCCCGGAAAGACTCTTTTAATAAGCGCCTTGTGCAAATTGCAGCAAATGGGGCAAGAGCGGCAGGAGCCGATGTTACTTACCTCGATCTTCGCGATCTGCCGCTTCCTTTGTATGATCAAGACCTAGAAGCTGAACAGGGTATTCCTGAAAATGCAATGAAGCTGAAGGAACTGATGAAATCTCATCAAGGCTTTCTCATTGCTTCGCCGGAGTACAATAGCTCGATTACCCCCTTGCTCAAAAATGCGATCGATTGGGCATCGCGTCCAGCAGGAGATGAGCCAATATTAGCTGCTTTTCTCGATAAGGTAGCAGGCATTATGAGTGCGTCACCCGGAGGCTTAGGCGGATTAAGAGGTTTGGTGCATTTGCGATCGCTGCTTGGCAATATTCAAGTTTTGGTCTTGCCCGATCAGTACGCGGTGATGGGAGCGCATGAGGCATTTAATCCAGATGGAACGCTGAAAGACTCACAGCAGCAAGAAGCGATCGAAAAAATTGGAGCGAAGGTTGTAGCAGTTGTGACAAAGCTGAATGGATAGCTGTCATGTTAATCAAATCAGTTGTCACTACCGAGACAGCTTTCCAGTCTCTATTGAAAGCTGTCGTATTAACAACATAGAGGGATTTACCAATGGAAAGGTTTCTCAAGCAGTATTCACCGCATCTTTATGCAATTTTACGAATCTTCGCAGGTCTAATGTTCGCGATGCACGGCAGTCAGAAGGTCTTTGGCATACCGGGTGACGAATCTCCTGTTCCCTTAGCTTCACTGCTGGGAGTGGGTGCAGCTCTCGAACTCATTTGCGGAGTGCTGATTGCGCTAGGACTTGTAGCAAGCTATGCAGCGTTTATTGCCAGTGGTGGAATGGCGGTTTGCTACTTCACGATGCACTTTCCGCAAGGTTTTCTACCGATCCTCAATCAAGGGGAATTAGCTGTCCTTTACTGTTTTCTGTTTCTCTACATTGCCGCCCAAGGATCAGGAGTCTGGAGCATTGATGCACTGCTTGGGGAAAGAGAAAAGCCTGCTGTCCTTACTTAAAGTAGATGGGCACATTCCGATGCTGAAATTTTGATTGCTGCTCAACAAGGTCGAGGAAGTTAAGGATTCATCAATAAGGGAGATTGTATGGGCTGCTTATTTGCCATTTTCGCTGGTTTGTTTCCCCGCCTGGGTGTGCTGCTGATTTGGCTGGCGCGTCCGGTTTTATTTAGTGCTGCTTTTGGTAACTTCTTCCTGTGGCCGCTCTTGGGCATCATCTTCTTGCCGTTCACCACGCTGATCTATGTGCTGATCTGGACCCCGACTACAGGCATTGGTGCATTTGGCTGGTTGTGGCTCCTCCTAGCCTTTTTAATCGACCTCGGTGGTTGGGGCAGCACTGGCTACGCCAACCGCAACCGCTACCCCCGTAGACGGGTTTAATGATGTCCCGACATTGTACGCAACGATGATTCCTAATAGAACACATTGTTGCCATCATCCGTTCGCCCAAACTGTCATCAAGTAAGTTTTATAATCAGGAGGACTAATGAATATAGAAGCACAAAGCGGAAAACCGACACAAGGTCATTACCCCTATGAAGCGTGGGAAAACGTTACTCGGAATGAACCGCACCTGTCTAGCATTGATGAGCCACTAACCTTGTCGGAACTGACATCGCCATTCAAAGCGATCGATCCTGTCAGACCCGAAGAAAGCGACCTCACAACTAATGCTGGCACTGGCGGCGAAGCCATCGGTCAGCGCGTCATTATTACGGGTCGAGTGCTTGACGAGAACGGCGAACCCATACCTGGTGTATTGATCGAAATCTGGCAGGCGAACGCAGCAGGACGTTACAACCACGAACTCGACTCGTGGCGGGGACCCCTCGATCCAAACTTCGTGGGACGGGGGCGCTGCATGAGCAATGAGCAAGGCGTATACCGCTTTCTCACAGTTCGCCCTGGTGGCTACCCGTGGAAGGACGAAACGAACGAGTGGCGACCCGCCCACATTCATTTGTCGGTGATGGGTCCGTCGATCGTGTCCCGAATGGTCACTCAGTTGTATTTTCCTGGCGATCCATTGTTTTCGATGGACACAATTTTTCAAGCGATTCCAGAAGCCGATCGAGAGCGCGTCGTATGCCAATACGACCACGACCTCACCGAACCCGGTTGGGCAATGGGCTTTCGTTTCGACATCGTTCTGCGTGGAACACAAGCAACCCCTTTTGAAACTGATTCTGATCACAACGGAGGTCACAAATGACGATCGCTCTCACACCCACGCAAACAGTGGGTCCATACTTTAGCCTGGGCATGATGCCGGAAGGTTCCAATGTTCTTGCACAATCGAACACCGAAGGCGAACACATTCGCATTGAGGGAAACATCTTCGACAGCGACGGCGATCCCTTGTTCAATGTGCTGCTCGAAATTTGGCAAGCGAATGCACATGGACGCTACAATCATCCGCTAGATCAGCGATCGTTGCCGCTCGATCCAACCTTTAGCGGCTTTGGTCGCACCAGCACCGATGCTAATGGATACTACTGGTTTCAAACAATCAAGCCCGGTCCAGTGCCGTACCAGGAAGACAGGATGCAAGCGCCGCACATTGTTGTGTTAGTTCATGCCAGTGGGATAGCCCATCCGCTGATTACACGCATATACTTTGCGGACGACTCCCGCAATGAGGCTGATCCGATTCTCCAGGGTGTCCCGCCTAACCGTCGATCGACGATGTTCGCGAAGCGGCAGGAGCGTGATGGGGAAACCGTATACCGCTTCGATATTGTGCTGCGCGGCGAATCCGAAGAGCTAGTCCTCGAAGGCAAGATTGTCGATGAAGCGACGGACGATGCGGTGCGTGGCACGGGCAAAGCTGAAACGGTGTTCCTAGCGCTGCGTTAGGGAAGCACACAAACACCAGCAGCGGTGGAATAACTCGATCGATCAAACGCTACATCCCTCACAAGCAGGGAGCGCCAATGACTAAAAGACCAAGATTCGACAGCAAATCATCGATCGCTGATTCCACAACCCGCCAACGGAATCGAGCGGAGCGTAACACAACGGCAGACGATCGTGCTTCCACGTTGAGCAAGGTAGGGGTCATCCTGGGTCCCGTGCTGTTCTTTGTGATGTTGTGCCTGCCAATTCCCGATCTAGCAACTCCAGCGCGGGGCGTACTGGGTTTGGCAGCATGGATGGGCGCTTGGTGGGTCACTGATGCGATTCCAACTGCTGCCACAAGCTTGTTGCCGCTGGTCGTGTATCCACTGTTAGGTCCGCCTGAACTCAACGATGTTGGGCAAACCTATGCGGATAACACGATTCTTTTGTTTTTAGGTGCGCTGCTGTTGGCGCGTGGCATTTCCCGCGCCCAGATCGATGAGCGAGTAGCCCTGCATATTTTGAAAATCTTTGGGGGCAGTCCACGCCGACTGGTAGCAGGGTTCATGGTAGCTTGCGCGGCGATCAGCGCTTGGATCAGTGCTGCCGCCACCACTGTAATCATGCTGCCTGTTGCCCTCTCTGTCGTTGGCACTGTGGGCGATGAGAAGCAGCGCCGCCGACTGGGTAAGTGCTTGGTGTTAGCGGTGGTGTACGCAGCAACCCTGGGGGTTTTGTCCACGATCATTGCAACTCCGCCTAATGCGGTGTTTGCGTCGCTTGCACCCCAGGTTCTTGGCTTTGAGGTTGGTTTCGGACAGTGGATGCTGATCGGTGTACCCATGAGCATCTTTTCAGTTGCGGCTGCCTGGGTCTACCTGGTTTACTTAGTTGCACCGATCAATGATGTTTCGCTCGCTGAGGGAAACAGAATCGTCGAGCAGCGTTTGCGCGATCGCGGTTCGTTGAGTCGCGACGAGAAAGTAGTCGGTGCTGTGTTCCTATTAACGGTCGTCGCGTGGGTGTCACGTAGCTTGGTTTGGGGAGATCTGTTGCCGAACGTAAACAACGTGACGATCGCAATGGCAGGTGCTTTGACACTCTTTGTGCTGCCCTCGACAAAGGGGGGACGGCTCTTGGACTGGAAAACAGCGGTGAAATTGCCGTGGGGCGTGCTGCTGTTGATTGGGGGTGGACTTGCCTTAGCCTTCGGATTTACTACGCTGGGCATTGATGTCTGGATCGCGAACCGTTTGGGGTTTCTCGAAGCGCTGCCTGCTGTCGTTGCTGTCGCGATTATGGCGGCTCTAGCTATCTTTGTGGGTGAGATCATGAGCAACGCCGCGACTGCTGCACTGTTGATTCCGATCGCTGCTCCATTGGCGGTGAAGATCGGGCTGAGCCCCCTGCAATTAACAATGGCGGTAACATTAGCAGCAAGTTTCGGCTTCACATTGCCGGTCGGCTCGCCCTCGAACGCGATCGCACTCAATACCGGACAGATTAACACAGCACAGTTGGCGCGGGCTGGACTGCCGATGAATTTGTTGGGGGTCGTCCTCGTAACTATTGCCTGCTACACCCTTGTACCATTGGTGTTTCGTTGACACTCCCACGGCTGAAGCACGTGGTGCGACTCGTTCGCTAGAAACCAATACTAGC
>ERZ1066124.734-NODE-734-length-15707-cov-24.299706_pt1 | contig 15707 bp, 7 predicted proteins | sample MGYA00382771_ERZ1066124 | MGnify/ENA primary metagenome ERZ1066124 (study PRJEB33369, sample SAMEA5778354) | biofilm metagenome | biome: Industrial cooling water; feature: Water cooling tower basin; material: Biofilm | place: United Arab Emirates | collected... | reverse complement strand
GCAAGTACTGTCGTAGAGCCAAGAATCCCCGTGCGTTCACGCCGGGGAGTGTCAATCAAGAGCCTACTGAGAGCTTGCTCACGGAAATGTCAGAGTTGTATTCTGCTCACTATGGGACTTGGGATGAAGAAATTCCTGATAGAAGATTAAGTGGGCAAAAAATCAAGCTGTCTCCTAGTCGAATCAAGGAGTATGTAAGATCGGGCGAATCTCGTATTGTTCACGCACGTCAAGTTCAGGACAATGCACTAATTGGTTATGTAATTGCTATTCAGGCGCAATCTTCTGCTCTCGGAGGAATTATTACCTGGGTTACTCAGCTAGTTGTGCATCAAGACCATAGAAAGAAAGGGGTTGGCAAGAGTCTTCTTTATTCAATTTGGGGATTTTCAGATCATTGTGCATGGGGATTGCTAAGTTCGAGTCCATATGCAGTTCGTGCTTTAGAAAAAGCGACTCGGCGACGTTGTTTGCCTACAAGAATTAAGAGAAGCAAGGCACACATCGTTGAGATAGGATGTGTGCATGTGCCCTATATTACTAAAGAGACTGAAGTTCTAATCGATGATAATAACTCAAAGGTTAATACTAGATTTTGGGTTGACACCTCGGAATCTGAGCGAATGATTCTGGATGTAGCTACAGAAGAAACCCCTTGGCAAATGGGGAGACTTGATGAAGGGTGGGAATGGGCTGCATTTACCTTCAAAGATCAGCAAGCTATTTCCTTATCACCTGATGAGATTAATCAAATGTTAAAGGCTTCAGACCAGGTAACTAAAAAAGCCTACTCCCGAATGGAGCTGAACGAAAATCACAAATGGACCAAATATACTGATCATGAAGTAGAACAAATTACTAAGTATTGTCAATTAAGGAAAGGGATGACAGTACTTGATTTAGGTTGTGGTACAGGAAGACATGCAACTCAACTAGCTTTACAGGGATTTCAAGTAGTAGCGGTTGATTACAATGCTTCGTTTCTCCAAAACTCCGCTTCGCAGAATGAAAACTACCCTGTATTTCTACAAGATGATTGTCGTACTGTCGAACTACCAAATCAGTTTGACTCTGTAGTTTGTCTATATGATGTAGTAGGCAGCTATGCTGAAGAAAGCGAAAATCGTAAAATTTTGGAGTGTATCTTTCGCCATCTAAAGCCTGGTGGATACTCGCTAATTTCTGTAATGAATTACGAGTTGACAAAAGCTATGGCAAAAAATTTCTTTTCCTTTTCAGAAAATCCTGATGCACTTTTAGATCTTCCCGCAAGTGTGGTTATGCAAGATACACGTAATATTTTTGATCCTGATTTTTACATGATCGAAACTAACACGGGCGTTGTGTACCGAAAAGAACAATTTACTTCCGGCAGTGAATTGCCCGTTGAGCAAATTATTCGCGATAAACGCTTTCTACGAGAAGAAATTACTCAATTGTGCGAGTCTGTTGGACTGCAAGTAGAGTGGTCAAAATTTGTTAGCTTAGGTCAGTGGGATACTGACTCTCTGGAGGCTACTAATAAGAAGGCTAAGGAGATCTTACTTCTATGTAGAAGACCAGAATGAGTAATTGCTGACAGACAGCTATATTGATAACTGCCGGATTAAGGATTAAAAGATCAGGATTAAAATCCTTAATGCCCTTCTCAATTCTTTCCGCTGATTAACATTTAGATTGCCGTTGTCTATTCAGAACTTAAAAATGAGTAAGTAAACGTAATTGCTTAAGGACAGGTATTCTGTTGCCTGCCCACAAATCGGTTCAATGAAATAAAAAATGCCATATCGTTGCAGTTAGAGCAGGCAGGCGAAAATCTTCGATACTTTACTGCAATGATGAAACAGTTGTTCTCAAACCTATGGTTTGAGACGGAATGAGTGCTGTTTCAAGCGGGAGCAGAATCTAGACACTTTCAGTTTCATTTAGCAGCCTTGAAAAAACATCTTTCCAACGCAAATGCTTCTTGCTAGTCAAACTATTCAACTACAAGGGACTAGAGCCAACGAAAGACCTCAAATACAAAATGATTCACTGAAATTTCTCATCCAACTTCAAGACATTAACTCAGCACTAAAGCTCAGAATCAAATAAATCCTCACTGTCGTACCACTGCTCTTTTGAGGTTTGATTGGACATTTCGCCTGATGTGATTAGTTCCGCCTCAGCATTGTCCGAGTTTACAATTCGAGTCGTTGCAGTATCACTAGGGATTGCTTGCTCTACATAATTTACCTCCATTGCTCGATTAGCAGCAAGAAGAGACAGTAATTGCTGAGAGGGATGAGCTGCCATCGCTCCTACTGAGCCTTCCGGCGCTGGATTCTGGTCAATTCCGAAAGTCGATTGAAGGTAAGCAATTTGCTGCCGCAGTTGGTGAATTGCATCTTGAGCAATCCGCTTCATCTGAGCATCAGAGAGCGAAAGTTCCCCTTGTTCGCGACGAAGCTGATACGCGATCGACATCCAATACCCTCGCAACGCCCACAGCAGCATCTCTTTATGCGAGTACGATTGATGGCGCTCGTTTTTAATGCAATCCAGCAGAATTCCATCGGGACTTTCTGCGGCAACTTGAATCCTAACTCGATAATCGAACTTTCTCGTGGACATTGGGCAATCCTCAACGTGCGTTAGCTTCGCTACACAAAGTGTTCGTCATTCCTTCTGTCAGTCTACTGACTTTGCCACCCAGCAGCTTAAATACACCAAAGGCATCCGAGACCCGACAAGCGAGAACTGGGTCGATCGGAGTCGTCAGCGATCGATGAATCTGATCTTGTAGATTCATCGCCCAAGATACCTCTAAGTCGTATTGAGCGAAAAAGTCTTCTAACTCATCTTTGAAATAAAGCGCTGTGCCTCCAGAAACGATGACTTCATCAAACTCATAGAGGTCTTGTCCTAGTGTTGATCGCATCCAATCTAATAGATCGCGGAGGTATCGATTTCGAGATTGTGCGATCGCATCTTGAAGCTGTTCAACTTTGCGCCCGACTTCTGCTTCTGTCACAGCCATTCGCGCAATGCGCTCAAGTAGCTTGGAATTTTGTTGCGCTGCAAAAACATACTCCGTTAATCGCCCAGCATCTTTCGCATCTAGATTGAGGGAAGCACGAGCCACGATCGCATCGATCAATTGCTCAAACCCCAATCGAACGCCGTGACCGCTTTGTGGTGTGCCCTGTTTAAATGGCAGCAGCGACGCATCGCGCTGACCGAGCATCGTCACCAAAATGTTTTTATGATTGAACGACTGGGGCGCATCATTGCGACGACTTTGAGCGAGTCCGGCTCCTTCAGGCTTCACCTCTAGCACGACTGGCGAAACGAAGTAGCGCCGACCTCGAAAATTAAAGCCAGCGAGATTATGCTCTAGCAAATCATGAAAGGCTTTGCGGTCTTGATATTCCTTGTAAGGTAGGAGAGCCGAAAGCGCGATCGTAAATTGTTCTGGTAAATTTGCCGTTTCTGCGATCGCGCCAATGATCGCTAACGCTTTGTAAGCAGCAAATTCGTACTTACTCAATCCGGTCGGCACTTTTCCGCGCATCTGCTGTGCTTTCATGCCGAGAGAGTAAATCTTGCCGTTGAATAGCTCGATGAAGGCATCATTCTCTGGTCTGCCGCCTGAAAGTCCGGTGTCAATCAAATCGTCGGAAGCAATCTCTAGAAACTCCGGTCCCATCAATAGAAGCTCTGTGTTGCCTTGTGACCAGCGTTTCCAAAACACTTTGCTTTGCGAGGTTCCGGTATCGATCGTCAAAATGAGATCTGGCTGTGAATCAAGCATTGTATTTTCCTTTGATTAAATCTGTTGTGGTAGATGGCTAGATTCAGCTTTTTCTGTTCTCGAATATCTAGACTGACCGTAGGTAATCACCGATTGTTTTAAGTTGCAAGGTGACACTTGGAAGGTCGGATGAAGGTAGCGAACGCTGCGTAGAGTGGAGCAATTGCTGTCTTTGCACTACCCTACCGTGAATCGCATCCACTTTCAAGGGCAAAAAGGTATTTAGTAGGTAAACTTAGGCAAATCATAGGTAGATAAAGTTCAAAGATAGGTAACAGACGTAAAAATAGAGTCAATGAATCGACTAAGATTGGAACTCATAGCAGTTTGACTCAGCGAATAGAGCAAAACTTCGATTTTGGGTCATTCGAGGCGAAGAGCAAGCAGTGTTTTTGATATCAGAAACGAAGACTTTATCAACGCAAATAAGGGGAACGCGATCGATGCCGAGACAGCGAAAATCGCCAACTGGAGAATTGAGGACGCTGGCAGTTCCGGTGTACATGAGTGCAACAGAACGGCAAGATTTAGGAGAGCGAGCAGGTTCACTGAGCCTCAGTGAATATCTACTGATGGCGGGATTAGGACAGTACGTTTCACAGCGGCGGCAACGGCTTCCAGTTCCCGAACTCAATCGATTGACCTACTTGGAGTTAGAAAAAATTGGTCGAAATCTTAATCAGATTGCCAAGGCTTGCCATATTGCTGTTCGTGGCGGGCGGGATTGCAATGTGAACAGCAGTGAAATTGAAACGATTGTTGCTACTATCCGGCAGCTTCGACTCGAAGTGATTGCGGCAACGATCGACCTAGAAACTGAAGATGATGCTGAGTTGTGATAGGCAAAATTGTTCAAGGTAAAAGTTTTCGCGGTCTCCTGAATTACTTACACAGCAAGGAGGAAGCGCAGTGCATTGGCGGCAATATGGCAGGTGAAACTCCACGCGAATTAGCCGCAGAATTTCGAGTGGCAAGAACATTAAATCGTCGCTTGAAGAAAGCGGTTTGTCACGTTTCATTGTCTTTGCCTAAACATGAGCAATTAAACAATGAGCAATGGTTAGCGATCGCAACAGATTACATTTCAGGAATGGGCTACGAGAACTGTCAATACGTGGTGTATCGGCATCATGACCAAGACCATGATCACGTTCATCTAGCAATCTGTCGAATTCGGATAACAGATGGTCGAACAGTGAGTGATTCCTGGGAGAAACGTCGAGCCGAAACACTAATCCGATCGCTAGAGCTGCAATATCAGCTTGAAAGCGTCCAGTCGAGTTGGGAGAAACTCGAAGCGGCTCCCACAACCGGGGAAATGCGTCGATTTGAGCGAACCGGAGAGCTTCCGGTGCGAGTCCGGCTACAAGCTCAAATCGATCAAGCGGCTGAGGAAAATTTATCGATCGCGCATTTCATTCATCAGCTAAAGACTCAAGGCATTGAAATTCGACTTCGCATTGCTCAAAATCAACGCATCACCGGGATTAGCTACTGCTTAGATGATATTGCTTTTAGCGGTAGCAAACTCGGTCGGGCTTATACCTTTCCAGGACTTCAAAAATACAAGGGACTTCACTATGACCACGCCACAGAATTTGAGGCAACTTGCCAAGCAGCAGACCCAATCGCCTCAGGATCAGGAATTGATGCAGCCATTGTTGCAGAGTTTGAGCGAATCGCTGAACGCCTTGGAAGCTCGATCGCACAATCTAGAAACAGAGTTGATCGAAACCAAGCAATATCTAAGTTTTCTGCAACAGCTTCATCAAGAACTGGTGACTTGCCAACAATGTCTAAGTCAGCAGAGTCAGAGCCAACAACAAACGAACACAGATTTAGCCCAGATCAATCAACATCTCTCTCACCAGTCTCAAATCGACAGCAACCAGTTAGAGCAACTAACCCGCATGAGCCAGGAATTGATGTTGCTGAAGAAAGAAACGATCGCAGTGGGACAGAATCAGGGAGTAATTCACCGATCGTTCCACGACTTCAACCAATCGTTTCTAGTTTTGCAGGAACGGCTAACCAATCTCGAAGACAAGACGGGGCAGCGATTGGCAACACTGACACAGCAGACCGAACAGATTCAGCAGGCAATTCCCAACAAGACCGCTTTCCCTCTGAAGCTATTTCTGAGCGGGGAAGTCGTGACGTATCGCGGAATTCTGGGGACGTTGACTTTTTCCGGGATGCTCGTGGCATCGATCGTTTGGATTCTGCTACAACTTTTACCGTCAGCGAGTCAGAACCGAGTTCATCAACTGGTCAACAGCAACGAGATTCGACTCGATCGCCTCGAACAAGGACAGCAGAAAATTCTGGACAAACTGGGGATTCAACCACAGAGAAAATAAATTTCAACGAAGACCAGCAGCGGTGGCAACGGTATAGCTTGGGCGTTCAAGCGAGTAATACGGTGAAGCTCAATACATTAGTGGCAAGGCGGGCATTTGAAGATGGGCAATCTCCGCAGGCGATCGCACGAATGTTAATTCACAGTTCATTCGTGCAAGAAATGGTTGAGAAACACAAGAGTTCAGACAAAATTCAAGCTTACATTCGTCAGACAGTTCATGATGCTTGTCAGAAGGAACTGCAACATCAGCGAAAGCCAGGAAAGCATCGATCGATAGATTTGAGCTTGTAGGTTGGACGATGGATGTCACAAACCTCTATAATCCGTTGGGTACAAGTCAGGCAAACCAAATGCTAAATCCTCCTCTGTATGTTACGAAATACGGAGCCGCTTACGTCGGTGATTCTCTCAATCTGCTTGATCAGCTTGAGCCGAACTCAATTGATTTAGTCATGACCTCTCCTCCGTTTGCCTTACAGCGTGAAAAGAGCTATGGCAACGTCGATCAACAGGCTTATGTGGATTGGCTATTTGCATTCTGTGAAAAGGTTTATCGAGTCTTATCCCCAACTGGCAGTCTTGTAATCGATTTAGGAGGAGCATATCAAAGCAAGCGCCCAGTACGATCGCTCTACAACTATCGAATTTTGATTAAACTCTGTGATGAACTAGATTTCCGACTTGCTGAAGAGTTCTTTTGGCATAACCCGTCTAAACTTCCTTCGCCGATCGAGTGGGTGAATAAGCGCAAAATTCGTGCAAAGGATTCGGTCAATACAGTTTGGTGGCTTTCCAAGACTGACTATCCGAAAGCAAACGTTTCCCAGGTACTTGTTCCGTATTCAGAACGGATGAAGAAACTCCACGAGAATCCAGAGAAATATTACAAGCCGAAAGAGCGTCCATCGGGTCACGATATTGGCAAGAACTTTGCAACGGATAACGGTGGGGCTATTCCATCTAATCTTTTGCAAATCCCCAACACCGAAAGTAATTCGCAGTACATTCAACGGTGTAAATCGGCAGGAACTGTACCTCATCCAGCAAGATTTCCTCAAAAGCTCCCTGCATTCTTTATCAATTTTCTGACAGAACCAGGGGACAAAGTTTTAGATATTTTCGCAGGATCTAATACGACAGGATTTTCCGCTGAAATCAGTCAACGCCGATGGATTGCCTTCGAGCAAAATCGAGAGTATCTAGCGGCTTCTGCCTTTAGATTTCTATCACCTGATCAGAGTATTGATGAGGCAATTTTGTTGTTTGAGCAACTTCTCAAAACGCAAGAGACAGTAGAAATTGCTCACCCAGAACAGTTGCAATTCGCTATTTGAGAATAAGTTGATTTGCTATTGATTTTCTTCCCGCTGATAAACGAGTTCACCTCGTCGAATTAATTTCATTGGAATTTTAGGGTTATTAATGGAATCTACATTATCTAGTTTTCTTTCCCACTCGCTAAATTTCTCCTCAAGAATAGCAGGGGAAACTTTATAGATTTCAATGAGTTCGATGCCTTCGTAAACTGCGATATACCAGGCTTTTACGGCTCTGTATTTAGCCAAAATATCACGATTAAGATGGTGATGAGTTGTCACACCTGCGTTTTTATTAAGAGAGCGATTGATCGTTTTCAATTCATACTCATTTCCCTCCGCGTCGATCGCATCATTTCCTTCTCGTCCTGGTGATATCTTTAGCCCCAGGAGAATTAGGACTTGTAAAACTTTGCCTCCATTGTCTTGAAAAATATCTGTGATTTCATATTCCCTAGCGAGTTCTTGAAGTGCCCTGACTCCCTCAAACGCAGCTTGCAAGCGTTCTAAATCGGATTTGCGTTCTTCTTCCTCCTTGATAGGTTCTTCAACTGGTTCTACTTCATCTGAAGCAACAGGAGCAGTAATTAGTGTTGTGATCAGGTCTGCATCCTCGTCGGGTTGGTCAATGCTCATTAAATGGACTAGAGATACCTCCAAAGCTTCAGCCAATTTAAGAATCAGGGCAAAGGATGGCGCTCGTTTACCTCGCTCAATAAAGCTAATGTGTTCTACAGATTTACCAATTAGTTCAGCAAGATCCTCTTGGGTCATTTGCTTTTCCTGCCGCAGGATGCGAACCCTGTTGCCAAAGCGATTTTTTGCGTCACGGGTCATACGTTTCAAAGACGAACAGTAAGTACGGTTTTGAAATGTATGAGTACAGAGTGAATATGTACACGCACTAAGAGTACGAGTTTAATCAATCGCTGATGGAGCAGGCGTTGAATGTTTCTTAGTTTCTAAGAGTCGAAAGGTATTTATCCGATTTCAACTCCCTGGTGGGACTTTTTTGGCGGTATTGATTGCGTTGGCTGCACTTCTGAAACTTCTGGGTTTTGATTAGCGACTGAATAGGTACGAGTTTGATGCTTGTGGGTTTGAAAGTCTTGCTGCATTGCCGATTGTGCTTTATCAGATAAAGGTTCACCATCGACAAATGCTCTTGCAACTTCAGTAATGCGTTTGAGGTAGTTCGGCGCTCGTCCTAACTCCCCAGCAACTCGATGCCATTTCCAGAGCGATCGCAGCGTTTGTTTATCGCCTCGATCGTACTCTTTCGTTTTTGCTTGGTTGGGATGATGTTCGATCAAAAGTCGATCGTTCCAGTCTTTCCCCTGTGCTGGAGTCATCCGCGTAATACCAGGAAGCATTTCTGCAAAGCGCCACGCCATTTTCTCGCCAGGTTTGTCTACGTCAAATGCCGCAATCACCTGTCCATTCCGGTTAAGAACTTCTTCAAGGGCAGTTGTTGGAACTGCGCCAGAGCCATCTGTTGATAAATAAATTGACACTGTGGGTGAGTTGGGCGATTTCTCTTTTTCTAACACTGCTAGAGAGATAGCATCGATCGGAGATTCGGTTAGAACAACTCGATCGACTTCGCCATTTGCCGATCGCAACCAAAACCAACCATTCTCACGAGAAGAACCGGGGGCTAATCCATAAAAGGCGTGTTCTGAATCTCGTGTCCCGCGCAGACTTGCACCTGTGACTTCGTGGCGCGACCAAGGCTGGTCATTATGTCGATCGCTGTATCGCAGAAAAACGACGTTCCGATGATCATCTGCATAAATCAGTCCGGTTTCGTGAAAGCGATCGATCCAGGTTGCAGGCAGTCCTCGTGTTTCGACTAGGTACTGTCGCGCCGTAGCCCAATGTTCATTGTTTCGGGGTGGTAGTTCAAGTGGACGAGGCTCTTTTGGGACAGAAGATGATTGAGATCGGGCGGGAGCGGGTAGCGTTTGTCCTGAAAGCCATTGAATTGCTTCTTTGAATTCAACTTTGCGGACGTGCATGACCAGATCGATCGCGCCTCCACCACCTTTATCGGCTAACCAGTCCATGAACTTTCCATCGTTGATGCTGATGATGTGTCCTGCATCTTTCCATTTGTTTTTGTCGTGGCGATCCTTCTGAAGACCTAAACTGGCTGCCACGGCTTCTAAATCAAAATTTCTGACCTCGTTGGCAAGCGCTAAAACGTCGATCGAGCTTGATGAAGTCGTATCCGATCGAGATTGAACCGAACGACGAGATTTATCTTGAGCTTTGACTACTTGAGCTTCTGAATTGGACTCTGCTGAAGTTACAGGTTTTTGTGAAGTAGCATCAAGGCTTTCCCAGGTTGGGTCATGTCCTTGAACATCCACCTGATAATCCCTCTCAGCTTCAGAATAATCTCCCAAATTAAAAAGGGTAGTAGGGTCTTCAGTGGTTTCAAGTTCTTGCTCTGAGTTAGATAAGTGGATATTGTTGATCGATTGTTCACTCAAAGGCGCTTCGGGCGTATCTAAAATGGCTTCTGTCTGGTGTATTCCTTGATCGACAATGACACGATGCCCCTGTGACTCTAGATAAGTTGTGAATCGATCAATTGCTCCTGACCATGCTGGAATTGAAATCGATGGGATTCGCCCTACGGTTCCGCCTGCGTCTCGACTGGTCAGCGTTAGATTTAAAGCGTCCGCGATCGTCGTTGCATCATCGAAAAAAGCAGTGTAAAAATCGCCAGAAATACAGCGTTGAAATACTAAGTCATTGGGATGCTGGTCTTTAACGTTCAAGTACTCGATCGCAAATGATGCAAGATCGGTACGGTTGATTTGCTGTGCGTCAGAAGTTAATTCCGTGCTTTGTGAATTTTCTGCTTCTGGATGAGTTTCTGATGATTGCTGATAGGTATCAATTACAGACTGAATTGCTGAACTTACGTTTCTGCGACCGACGACAGGTTCTAGAATTTCAGCTAACCGCTCTTGTAAGAGACCGTTAGAAGTGTAAACGTAAAAAGCCCTTGCGATCGCGTCGATTTCGGTTGGTTCTAATCGAACAGTGTTACCGTCTCCAAACTTAAGCAGTGGATCATCTTGCCTTGACGGGAACTCTTGTATCGATTCAACGGGTTCTATTGTTTGAGTCGTTTGCATCTGACGTGCTGCTTCTGCAAATCCTTGATCGAGAATGTTACGAGAAAACAATTGAGCAAAACTACGATCGCAGGATCTTAGTTCTCCGCCTCTCACTGGATTTTGTACTGCCACTTCACGCAGGTTTAAGCGACCTGTATGAGCCAAGTCAAAAATCATTTCAGAATCAATAAAAAGATCGCCATAGCTATCTTCGAGCCAATGAATAAAATGCAGATCTGCATCGTGGCGTTCGATCGTCAGCGGGATGTAGGGACTATTCTCAATTTGCAAATAAAACTCTAGATCTGCCATCACCGCTTCACTAAGACCCGCTTGTTCTAAAAACTTTGCAATGTTTTTCTCGGCTCGTCCAGCTTGCTGATTTGAGGCAGCTACTCGGAGCGATGAACGAATTTCGGGTTCAGGCATCGGTTGAGGTTCGCGAGTCAAGTCATCAAGAGATGGCTCAACAAGAATCAGCGGAATGTTTTGCTCGGATTTTGAGCTTACTGATTGAACTTCTGCTGTCTTTAATGTGTTGAGCGGTTCAGCTTCTGCGTGAGTGGGCTGTAGAGTAGTTAATTCTGGCAATTTAATGCCTAATAGTTCTCGTGCTTTATCCTTGTAGTCAAACGCTGCTAACGTCCATTGCTTATCCTGAAGAATGACCGAAAGAACTTGATCGATGCGGTCTCCTGGCACAATGAGTTCCATTCGTTCAGCGATCGAGTAAAATTCGTTGCCTGCGGCTTCAAGAACATCTGCATCGAGTGAATACAGATGCCCGTCTCCTGACTTCGGCGTTTGCAGAACGAACCCGGTTGCATTACCGTTTCCCAATCGCATCGAAGCTTGAGTCCGAATTGTGAGTAACTCATCGAGCGTTTTAACTGATGCCTGATACCGTGTCGCCTCTGTGAGAAAAGCTTTCACTTGAGCGGGTTCTTTGAAGACAACGGGTTCTGCTCGAAGTGCTTCTTGAATATCAAATCCCGCAGGCATAATCAGCCCTTGAACGACATCACCGCGATCGTTGCTGTAATTCAAAAATCTCCCATTCGAATATTTCTCGTATGCTCGGATCGGGTTGCCTGTGAAAATCTGCATTTCGGTGCGCTGATTTTGCTGTTGGCGCAAATCGAAAGCTTCGTAGATGTTCTCATCATTCCAGTTCGTTGCCTGCCGCTTTACTTGCGTCATCACATCATGTTTGCCGCGATTGAATTTTGATAGCGGAATGGTTAATTGTTGACAGCGATGATCCACTAAAATCTGAACTCTCCAGTTAGTAGGCGCGATCGGGTTTCCTTTTTGTCCCTTCTGGTTAATGCGAGAAACAACACCATAAAACACATTGCCTTCAGGTGAAACAACTCTTACAGATGTTCCCGGTGGCGTTTCCTTTAGAACCTTCGTAAGATGCTTCATTTGATCAGTAAGCTTGTCATTAAAGCGATCTTTTGCGCCAGCAGTGTGCTTTGTGAGCAGCATTTCTCGACGGTACGATCGTATGTCTTCTTTCAGTTTGGTTAGAAGTTCTCGCGATCGCTGATTGGTAATTTGAGCAACAGCTTCAAAATCATGAGCATCAACAGCCTCAACAATCGGTAGGTCAAGACTCTGACGAACTGTATTGATTACTTGAAGTTGGCTAAAAGGTTTGACTGGAACTTTGGCATCGACAACTTCTAGAGCAACTGCGCCTGTAAATTCACTTTTCACGCCACTCTCATTAGGGATGACCTCCATTTGAGCGATCGTGCGAGCATCTAAATCGAGTTGATCCGCCTTTAGAACGCTTTCACCCATTGCTTCTTTTTGGAGGATCAATTCTCTCGTTTCAGACTCAATTAGGGTGTAGAGTTCTTCTTGCTCCTGAATCGTAAGCAGAGGAATTCGTCCAGTCACGCGCCTGATTACAGCAATGTCAGACTCATCGCTTCCAACATCTAATGGATAACTGAGTTTTGCTTGCAGTTCATAATCTTCTTCAAGCAGTTCTCGAACTACTTCTTCACCGTAGACGTTCATGAAATCTACGACATTTACGATAGACATCTGAGAGTCACGCGAAGCAGTAACATTCGCATTGAGTTCTGCCATTTTCTTTGCCAGCAATGCTCCCAATCGCTTCTCGGCTGGCAAATCGCTCATCAGCAAATCGAAACTGGGTTTGACGACTTGCCCATAGCGATCGATGCGCCCGAACAATTGCATAACGAGATTAATATCCCTTTCTGCCTGAGCAATAATTAGTCGTCGGGGGCTTTGGTCGGCAAACTTCTCAGAGGCATGAAGATTAATTCCTGTGGCTCCAGAACGATTGAGAATGATGACATCTAAATCCCCTCGATTGAATCGGTTGATAATATCGACTCGCGCTTGAGGACTGGTTTCGCTACTAGGGCGGAGTCCGTAGCTTGTTTCTCCAGCATGACTGTACTCAACAATATTGCTGCGTCCAGTGATTTCATCAACTCGATAGCCTTCTTGCGTCAATCGCCAGCGAATGTAGTCGATCGAGCTAAGCGGAATGCTCGATAAATCAGTTTCGTCGATTAAATCTTGAGCTTCTTCGTAGGCGGCGACGGCATCGGGTCCAATTTCTTCGTCAGTTAAGCGGCGACGAGTTTTCTTACCCCAGCGATCGCTTTCAATGACATCTCTGGAGCGTTCCAAATATCGCTCTAAAACGTTTCCAAACGTGATAGTTATCGGCTGTCCTGGCTCGATACTGTTTTCCTCGGTGTACCATTCAATGAAGCTATCCATCGTGTTAGCGACCCCGATCAGAGGTTTTTCACCCCGCTCAATCGCTGCGATCGCTTCTTGTACTGCGACTTCCGCTTTCTGTGCAAGTAAGCTTTGATCGATCGCATTGTGCATCAGCGAGGTGAAATTTGTTGATCTCGCTCCAGCTTGTCCAGTTGTGCTGTCTTCACTTAGGGCTTTGGCTTCAGCTTTCAGACGTTTTTTGAGTTTATTCACTCCTGCTTGTTTGGCATCGTCGAAATCGTTGATTGCCCTCATCACAGCAGAAATGCCTTCTGCAATATCTCGATCGACTGGAACCACTTTTGCCGTGAACGAAATGCCTTCCATCGAACGGCTACGTCGCAGCATTTGTCCAGAAGCGACAAACTTCGTAGCAAACATTTGCTGAAGTGGAACTCCACCCGCTTTCAGAATCGTTTCTAAGCTGTAGAGATTATTAACGGCATATCGAGCATCACTACGCCGTGCATAAAGATCCACAACGCCTGCGTTTTTGATTGCGGTCGCAGACATAAATGCGGCTCCAGCGCTCTTATCAACCAGTTCTCGAACAAATTCAGCACGACTTGGATAGATACCACCATCGTCTTGAGATTTATCGCTTCTGCCGCCAGCCTCATGAGATTCATCGAAAATAAAAACGACTTGAGGCGCGATCGCCCGAAAGAATTGCCGCCGAAATGGTTCTTTCTGCTGTACCGTTTGAAGCTGTGTATAGGTGGTAAAAATTGCATCGTAGCTACCGAGTCCTTGCTGCATGATGTGTTGCATCTGCTCAGTTTGGGCGGCAATGTCACCTGTTACTAATTGTCTGCCATCCTCTAAATCCAGAGTCAGCTTATTATCGGTGGCAAAAACTCGCATTCTCGGTTTACCAATATCTGCTAAATCCGTGAGCATCGAGGTATAAAGGTTTGCTTTTTGCGTCACGAACACTGGAATATAGCCTTGACGCGCAGCATCAACAATATTGGCTGCACCAAACCGTCCTTTACCATTCCCGGTTTTATCACCATTGAGAAAGATCATGCCGCGATCGCGTTGATGAAAAGCAAGCGCGATCGCGTCAATCTGCTCTGCGTAAAAATATCGCCACAAGTGTTCCGTTGAGTCGTATCCCAACCGTTGACAGACAAACTCATCGATGTTGCCTACATCTTGCTCAAGATGGTCAAGAGCGATTTGAGCGGCGGCTGCCATGTTCGTTGGAATCAAATTGTATGCTGATTGTCCCTTCGATCGAGGAATGTAAGGAATGTCAAAAGACTGAGTCGTCGCGATTGATTCAATGGAATCGTTAGAAGAGGATTGTTCTACCATTGCTTGAGTTCCATCTGTATCGGTGTTGGAAGTTGTTGCTAAAAATCTGCGCTCATTTCGTAAGTGAGCGTCGCTAACCAGCTCTCTAATGTGATTTTGTTGTGTTCGTTCAGCCACACTTTCTGGGTTTGTGGCTTGATCGTGGATAGCATGATCGGAAAATCTATCGATAGTTTCTGCATCAATGTTTCGTTGCGATCGATAAATGTCTCCGCCCAGCCTTCCATCCACTCCGGTAGACCGACGAGTTCCCCAGTGTCTGGCTCGGTTAGTCTCGGTACTTCTTGATATGACAAAAGATTGTGAAGTGCGATCGCTAATCTGCGATGAGTTTGTTCCTGTGTTTCCTGAGTTTGTTCCATCCAGGATTGAATCAGCCAAACGATGCGCTCGGCTAGAATCGCTTTGTATTGCGATCGACTCAGTTGACTTATTTCGGCTGGAATTCTGATGATGAACAATTCCGGGTCGTTCGGTTGAAGCGGTTTCCAGATTTGAGGATAGCTTGCGTAATTGTTCATCGGGAATTAACTCCTTGAGCTGAGAAAATGATTTATAGATGGTTGGAACTTCGGCAGCAGGAAGGGTAAGCTCAGATCTTCCCCGTCCGTCAATCACGATGAGATCGATTGGGAACCCTGCACCTTGTTTACGGTAGAGCGACCCCCAAATCGAGAGATGCTGAATAACTCTGTATTGCTCGTAGAGCGTGGCATAGAAATTGCGAGATTCTAAAGTGTTATACCGATTTGATCGCGTTTCTTCGTCTTCTCCAAGCTTGCCGCCAAGAATTAGAACAGCTCGACCATTATCCTTAAGCGACTTCAGAGCGAGTAGCGCGATCGCTTGATCAACCTGTGTCGTTCTTTTAGGGTTGCCTGGAAGGTGAAATCTTTTTGTTTGACCTTCTACTTTGACCACGCCGAAGGGCGGATTGCAGATCACTCGATCGTGCGGTAGTGCTATTTAGGAAAGGCTGGAGGAAACAGAGATAAAATCGTGGGTAACTG
>ERZ1066124.733-NODE-733-length-15714-cov-20.237755_pt1 | contig 15714 bp, 14 predicted proteins | sample MGYA00382771_ERZ1066124 | MGnify/ENA primary metagenome ERZ1066124 (study PRJEB33369, sample SAMEA5778354) | biofilm metagenome | biome: Industrial cooling water; feature: Water cooling tower basin; material: Biofilm | place: United Arab Emirates | collected... | reverse complement strand
TATACTGAACCATAAATCAGGCAAAACTAATTGCAGCTATTTTTAGCTGAGGTATCTCATTTTAACTTAAAATGTTGTAATTAGAATGGAAATTTGATCCCCCCAACCCCCCTTAATAAGGGGGGCTAAGATTTTTTCTATATATAACTATGTAGCTAAAATTATTATCTTCTTTCTTGTTCCCCCCTTATTAAGGGGGGCTAGGGGGGATCTCATAAAAGCTTGGTTAAAAAGGGTAATACAACATGTCATGTATCGAATTAACTTTAGACACCACGAGTGAAGCTGTTGACTGGGTATGTACGCTACTTGCTTCCACTAACTACACAAGCGACATTACTGTTAATAAATACACCAGTACTGACTTAAGTCGGCGCCAAAACAATTGGACATGTACAATTAATTTCTACTTACCCAACAACACCCAAGCAAGTGTACGCATTCAAGAAATAGAAAATTTACTTTCACCCTTACATCGCACTGCATTAACAAGCACACTTGAAGCATACGTAATCGCAGAAAAACCCAATAAATCAGATATAAAAAACGAACCTATTCAAATTGGCGAAAGATTTGTTGTACTTAACTCTGATGCCATTGACTTGCCCAACATCTCAGAAAGAATAATTATTAAACTCAAAACTAGTTTAGCATTTGGTAGCGGTTTACACCCAGCAACAATATTAGCAATTAAACTTCTAGAACGTCATATAACTAATAACATGAATGTCCTTGACCTTGGTTCAGGTTCAGGTATTCTTAGCGTTGCTGCTGCAAAACTAGGAGCAAATGTTTTAGCGTTAGATAATGATGCTCTCGCAGTTGAAGCAACCCAAGACGCTATTACTCGTAATGATGTTACAGATAAAGTACGGGTAATACAAGGAAGTTTAGGACGTGGTAGCGAAATGGGCAATTGGATGGGCGGCGCCAATACTGGTAGTGTATCTAGTATTTCCCCAAATGGTAACTTTGATTTGATTGTTGCTAATATCCTAGGACGAATACACACAACACTGGTGCCAGATTATCGACAAGCATTATATAAAGAAAATCAAAGCAGCGGAATATTAATAACATCTGGCTATGACCAAGATTATGAAGAGTCAGTAACAAAAGCGCTTTTAACACAAGGATTTGAAATCATTGATAGCGAACGACTGAACGAGTGGGTGGCATTAACTTACAGATTAACGTAGGGGCAAGTTAAGAAATGTAAAGTCAGTAAATTTATGGACTCTATACTTTTATGCATCTTAATCAAAACTTATAAAATTTTCGCCCGTTTAAATTTAGAAAATCTAAAATATAAGGGTCTTTTAGTAAAATATCGGGTGATACTTGTTGAGGAAAGGCGTAGTTCTTCTAAATCTTGACGTATGGTTTCTTCGGGTTTGCGGGATAGGGCAGTGCGTTCAAATAGCATGGAGTTAATACGTTCTTGCAGTTGGCGAACGCTCCATCGTTCTAGTTGAGTGATTTCAATATAAAATTCTCGTTTTAGTGGTTCGTCTATACCTGTTAAAAGTCGCAAATGTGACCAACTCAATTTAGAACACAGTGTGTTCACAATCTCGATATTTGGAAATGTCTCTGCAAACTGTAGGCAATGTCGCAGTTTTCACTCATGCATAATACGTATTTTATAACACTAGCTCTAAAAGCTTATAAAATAAGGCTTCTAGAGCTTTTATTTTAGACACAAAAACTGTATTAACTTTTGGGCGCCCGTTTCCCACAAAGTCAACACCCTAGTGGTTCGTGTCAAAAGTTTTGGTGTGTTTCTTCTTCTTATCTCTTTCTTTGTGACCTTTGTGTCTACCCTGCGGGAAATCCTCCGGATTATGTGGTTTAACCCTAGACGCCTCTGTGTACTCTGTGCCTCTGTGGTAAAAAAAATATATCACTACACAGGCAAGGATGCCTGTTCCACAACATCCCAGAATTAATGACACAGACCACTAGTTTGAAGCAATAGACAGCGAACGATTAAACGAATGGGTGGCATTAACACACATCTTGCATCAGGTCTAGAAACCGGGCTTCTTGCCAAACATGTTGCGACAAAACGTTGATTTTTCATACAGAAGCCCGGTTTCTTGCGGCTTGCCCTTGAATGCTGCATTCCGGTAAGTTAAGACATAAATTAACATTTTGAATCAAGCACTAATGCTAAACTCTCTCTCCAACTTGGTAAAGTTAGTTTAAATGTACTTAATATCTTACTAGTATCCAACGATGAATAAGCAGGTCTTTTTGCAGGAGTTGGATACTCAGTTGAAGGAATTGCTAATAATTGTTTAAGTTTTTGTTGACTTGAGTTGGGGTCTAATTCAAAAATTGTTTTAGCAAAGCCATGCCAACTAGTTTGATTAGTAGCTGTGAGATGGTAAACCCCACTATAATCTCTTACTAACTCACGTGTTCCCAAAATTATATGTGTTGTTGCTTCAGCAATCATTCGGCTCCAAGTTGGGGCGCCTATTTGGTCATCAACTACTTTTAGTTCTTCACGCTCTCGTGAAAGTTTCAACATAGTAAGTAAAAAGTTTTTACCCCGTAGCCCATATACCCAACTAGTTCTTAAAATTAAATAAGGTACTCCAACTGCTTGAATAGCTTTTTCACCAGCTAACTTGGTTTTGCCATATACATTTTGCGGGTCAGGTATATCTTGCTCGGTATACGGTGTTGCTTGAGTACCATTAAAAACATAATCTGTTGAGTAATGAATTACGGGTGCATCTAAAAGCTTCGCTTCTTCTGCAATTACTCCTGGCGCCACTCCATTAACAGCCATTGCTAATTCCGGCTCGGCTTCTGCTTTATCAACAGCAGTGTAAGCAGCAGGATTTACAATTAAGTTGGGCTTGACTTCACGAATTACCGCGCGAATTGTTTCAGGTACAGATAAATCCATCTGCAAACTAACAGAAGTTGCCTCACGTCCTACACAAATTACTTCACCCAAAGTCATCAAACTACGTTGCAATTCCCAACCTACTTGACCAGTACTACCAGTTAAAAGTATTCTCATAAGTATACCTCAGCATCTTTAATTAACTTACCCGCTTGGTCTTTGCCAGAAAGGATAGGCTGCAAATCAATTTTCCATTCAATACCAATATCTGGGTCATTCCATAAAATGGTGCGTTCATGCTGAGGTGCATAATAATCGGTAGTCTTATAAAGTACTTCAGCGTATTCAGAAACTACTAAAAAACCATGTGCGAAACCTGGAGGAACCCATATTTGATGCCTATTTTGCGCGTTTAATTTCACTCCTACCCATTGCCCAAAGTATTTAGAACTACGCCGTATATCCACAGCAACATCAAATATTTCCCCAGCTATAACTCGCACTAATTTACCTTGAGGTTGCTTAATTTGGTAGTGCAAACCGCGTAATACATTTTGAAGCGAACGAGAATGATTATCTTGTACAAAATGTGCAGAAATATTTGCTTTCTCTTGAAACGCGCGTTCGTTAAAACTTTCTAAGAAAAATCCACGCTCATCTTCAAACACACGCGGTTCAATTATTAGTACATCAGGAATTCTAGTTTCAATTATTTTCATACGAGAACATCCATCAAATAACAACCATAACTACTTTTAGCTAAAGGTTTTGCTAGTTGATAAAGTTGCTCTCTTCCAATATATCCTTGACGGAATGCAATTTCTTCAATGCAAGCTATTTTAAAGCCTTGGCGTTGTTCTAAGGTTTGAATAAAGCTAGCAGCTTGGTGTAACGACTCATGAGTACCAGTATCTAACCAAGCATAACCTCTACCTAAAAGTTCTACTTTTAACTGTTTTTGGTTAAGGTAAATTCGACTTAAGTCAGTTATTTCTAGTTCACCGCGTGCTGAGGGTTTAAGCTGTGACGCAATTTCTACTACCTGAGAATCATAAAAATAAATTCCTGGTACTGCATAGTTCGATTTAGGAGTTACTGGTTTTTCCTCAAGACTTACTACCCGTCCAGCTTTATCAAATTCTACTACCCCGTAATGCTGAGGTTCCGCAACTCGATAGCCAAAAATAAGGGCGCCATCACGTAACTGAGAGGCACGGTTTAGCACATCAACTAAACCATGTCCATAAAATAAGTTATCACCAAGTATAAGGCAAACAGGTTCATTACCAATAAAATCTTTCCCTAAAATAAAAGCTTGTGCCAAACCATCAGGACTTGGTTGCTCAACATAGCTAAATTCCAAACCCCATTGACTACCATCTCCCAATAATTGCTTAAATAAAGGCAAATGAGCAGGTGTAGAAATAATCATAATTTCGCGAATCCCAGCCAACATCAGAGTTGACAAAGGATAATAAATCATTGGTTTATCATACACAGGCATTAACTGTTTACTCATCACCTGTGTTAATGGATACAACCTTGTACCGGAACCGCCTGCTAAAATAATGCCTTTCATATTTCACTCCTTAATTATCTTACTTACGCAAAAATCCTAGAAACCTGGTTTCTTGATCGATAATTTGTGATAAAAACGACAATTTTGGGTAGAAACCAGGTTTCTGTGCCTTATTTTCTATCACCATAATTTTTTGCAATCCAGTTTTGGTAATTACCTGATTGAACTTGTTCAACCCAATTGGAATTATTTAAATACCACTGAATCGTCTTTAACAAACCACTCTCAAAACTCTCCTTTGGTTCCCAACCCAAATCGCGCTTAATTTTACTGCAATCAATTGCGTATCTACGGTCATGACCAGGACGGTCTTTAACAAAAGTTACCAATTCCGAGCGAGACAAACCAGGTTGAGGAACTAATTCGTCAAGAATTTCACAAATCTTCTTTACGACAGTAAGATTGTTTTGCTCGTTATTTCCACCAACGTTATAAGTTTCACCAATAGAACTTTGTTGTAAAACTAAATAAATCGCATCGCAATGGTCTTCAACATACAACCAATCACGGACATTTTGTCCATCCCCGTATATTGGCAACGGTTTTCCATTTAGCGCATTCAAAATCATCAGCGGAATTAGTTTCTCTGGAAACTGATATGGGCCGTAGTTATTCGAGCAATTAGTCGTTACAGTTGGTAAACCGTAAGTATGATAGTATGCACGCACTAAATGGTCAGAACCAGCTTTCGATGCTGCATATGGACTATTGGGTGCATAAGGTGTATCTTCGCGAAAAGCTGGGTCAGTTGGACTCAAGGAACCGTAAACTTCATCAGTTGAAATATGTAAAAAGCGGAAAGACGCGCGTTTAGGAGACGATAAATTTTGCCAGTAAGCAATGCTAGCTTCAAGAAGTTGAAAAGTTCCAACTACATTGGTTTGAATAAAATCTATTGGACTAAGAATTGAGCGGTCAACGTGACTTTCAGCAGCAAAGTTAATAATTGCGTCGGGTTGGTACTGTTCTAAAATTTTGCTGACTAAATCTATATCTCCGATATCTCCACGGACAAAATTATATCCACTATCATCTTGCAATTCTTCTAAAGTCAGAGGATTAGCTGCATACGTCAGTTTATCTATATTTATAATATTCGCTAACTTTTGTTTTCTAGCTTTGAGAATGAAGTTGGCGCCAATAAAACCCAAACCACCTGTAACTAAAAAAGTTGGCATTTATTAATTCCTCAATTTGTCTTTAACATAATTTATTCTTTTGCTAAACATTTATATATCAAGTAACCATTTACTAAATTTTTAGACTCATTTTATAGTAATAATTTGGAATTGACAATATATTTTTGTATTTTTTGTTAATATTTTTATGCCAATTTGGCATAAAAATTAAATTTAATATTTTTTCTTGATAATACTACGTATTGAAATGCTGATAGCTATTTTTATAACCCAATATTTTAGTATTTTTGTTCGCATTAGTTCACGTTAATGTTCAGCAAAATTAATAACATAAACTGAAAAGCATAAATAAGAATAATTGAAATGGTACTCACGACGTTAGTACGTAAACAAACGCTTTTTGTCCAAAGTCCAATTTTCTAGCATTTATTTACAATTATGGCGCCGTGCAATCAGACCACAGGCGAAGAAGTCCTATGCGACAAAGACCACGCGCGACTTTATAATTAAGGTTGTAAATATGTCCTGATTGTTGTTATGCCTTTGGAACTGCCGCTAATTACATGCACACGCATCATTATTCGCATGGCAACAAACGAGGATATACCTAAAATCCTAAATTACTTTAGCGAGAATAAAACGCATCTCACTCCCTACTACCCATCTTGGCAAGGTGGGTTTTTCACTAGAGAATACTGGGAATTACAAATTCAAGTTAATTATCAGGAGTTTGCTAACGACCGTTCTTTGAGACTTTTTATTTTCCCCAAAGCTAACCCTAATAAAATTATCGGTACCCTCAATTTTAGCAACATCGTTCGAGGCGCCGCGCACTACTGTAACGTTGGATATAGCTTGGCAGAAAGCGAACAAGGTAAAGGTTACATGACAGAAGCAATGCAAAGCAGCATTGAGTACATGTTTCAAGAATTTAACATGCACCGCATTATGGCAAACTATATTCCCCACAACCAACGCAGTGGTAATTTACTTAGGCGCCTAGGATTTGTCGTAGAAGGATATGCTAGAGATTATTTAATGATAAACGGTAAATGGGAAGACCATATTCTTACCAGCCTTATCAACAACAAATGGCCAATTCTCCACTCCTAACTCTTAAGTATAGAAAAGATGCTAAGTATCCTGATTTTTTCAAATTCTATTGAAATATTATGATATCATCGGTATAAATCTATCGTGCGGTACGTAACTCTTAATAGCGTCATTAAGTATCAGGGATGAGTCAATACTACTCGATTAAGAAATTTTCCTAGAATCAATTTCTTAACCGAGCAGTATTGAGGGATGAGTTGATTATTATTTAGTATAAGTTTTGGGTTAACTCGTCAACCCAGAACGTCAAATTTGCAATTATTAGAATAAGATGAAGGTTAATTTCCCTTTGGTATCTGTTGTTATCCCAGCGTATAACGCAGAGGCTTTTATTGGCAAAACATTGAAATCAGTTCTGTCTCAAACTTATCAAAATATTGAAGTTTTAGTTGTTGATGATGGTTCACTAGATACAACTGCTGAAATTATAAAATCTTTTGCTGAAAAAGACAGTCGTGTCATTCTATTAAGACAACCAAATTCAGGAGTGGCAGCTGCTCGTAATTTTGCAATTGAAAAATCTAAAGGTGAATATATTGCTCCAATTGATGCTGATGATATTTGGTATTCTCAAAAACTAGAAAAACAAGTGCAATGTATGTTAGAAGCAGACCCTACTGTCGGATTAGTCTATGCTTGGTCTGCCTTTATTGATGCTGAGGATAATATTATCGGAGATTATACTTCTTTCCATTATTTAAACATCCGAAGTATAGAAGGATATGTTTATCCAGCTATGATACAGATGAATCTAATTGGTAATGGCAGTGTCCCCTTAATTCGTCGTTCATGTTTTGATAAAATTGGCTTATACAACTGCAAGCTGAGAGAGCAAAATGCTCAAGGTTGTGAGGATTGGGATATTTACCTGCGTATTGCTGAAGCTTATCAATTTCGAGTAGTTCCAGAGTTTTTAATTGGTTATCGTCAATTAAAAGGAAGTATGTCTAGATGCTACGGAGCAATGGCAAAATCTTATGATTTGGTTATGGCAAATTCAAAAAGACGGCGCCCAGATATACCGACTTATATATATAATTGGTCTGCCAGTGATTTTTATACTTACATTTTAACTATAAGTCTAGAGCATAAAGACTATGGAAGTACTTTTTTATGGCTAAGTAGGGCAATAAAATTAGATTTATTTCGACTTTTACAAATTTGGATTTATAAATGTTACTTTACATGTATTGTTAAAATATTGTCTACGAAGATAATAAATTTAATCTTGCCAAAACATGATTTCATCCAGGGTACAAAAAATAATTATCCTGAACACACAGAAGATATAACTGTTGAGCAAATAAAAACAGTTGCCGATATTCAAAAAGAAATGCTTAAACCACAAGAAATTCCTCGAAAACCCTATGCTAAGATTAGGTGGCAAAGATGGTTATATACTGTCAAGCTTTGTCGAAGCTTATCTTATACTGAAACTAACAGTAAAAACGAAATTGTGTCAAAAATTTGTTAAAGTTTGTTAATAATGTATAAAATATTCGAGCCAAAAATGAGATGATACAAGAGGGGAAAATAATTAAACTACTATTACCACTACTAAAACTCTATCCTTGGGCAATTCCGGTAATTATTACTTTAGGAATATTGTCTTCACTTTCAGAAGGATTGGGTATTAGTCTATTTATTCCACTTTTGCAAAGTTTAGCTGATGCAAATACTCAAACATCCAGTAGCAATTTTTTAGTAAGATATCTCAACCAAATATTTATATATATTTCGCCTAACGACCGTCTGATTATTATTGCTTTATGTATTGTCGGCAGCATTATTTTTAAAAACAGCCTAGCGTATAGCAACGGAATTTTATTTGCTTGGTTAAACTCACGAATTAGTCATCGATTGCGTTCGAGAATTTTTCAGCAATTTTTAAGTGTTAGCTATAGTTTTTTAGAAAGTCAAGAATCTGGCAAGCTAATGAATATTTTGGCTAGCGAAACATGGCGAACTAGTCAGGCTTTAGCAACCTTTCTTGGATTGATTATCACTACTTCTACAATTGCTGTTTATGGAGTCCTTTTGTTGCTTATCTCATGGCAACTTACTCTGACAGTTTTTATTTTGATGCTACTAATATCCTTATGTATCCAGTTCATAACACGTTCAGTAAAAACCTTGGGTGAACAAGCGGTAGAGGCAAATTCCGCTCTTGCGACTCAAATGTGGGAAGGGTTTAGTGGCATGAAAGTTATCCGAGCTTTTGGACGTGAATCTTATGAGCAAGAGCGTTTTAATAAGGTATCAAAAAAGGTAAGTCATACTTTTTTTAAGCTTGACATACTTTCAGGCTCTGTAAGTCCTATTTCTGAAGTTTTATCAGTTATTTTATTAATGTGCATTTTGGTAATTGCACTGTTACAAGATCGGAGTTATCTACCTACTTTACTGACTTTTATTTTTATCTTATATCGCCTACAACCTCAAGTGAAGCAGTTAGATGCTGCGCGTGTGGGTCTAATGGCTTTAACAAGTGCTGTAGGGGGAGTGATGTCTCTTTTAAACTGCTCTGATAAACCTTACATCCACTCTGGTTCTATTTCCTTCAACAGTTTAAAGCAAGGCATATATTTTGAAAAAGTTAACTTTAGCTACAATGCAAAAGAAAAACCTGCACTCCAAGATATTTCCATTTGTATTCCTCTAGGTAAAACAACTGCAATAGTAGGTCCTTCAGGTGCTGGTAAGTCAACGCTAATTGGCTTGATATGCCGTTTTTATGACATAACATCAGGGGAAATTTATATTGATAATTATCCTTTAAAAGAACTAAAATTAACTGATTGGCGCCATCAAATTGCGATTGTTAGCCAAGATGTTCACATGTTTAGCACAACCATACTGGAGAACATTGCTTATGGTCGTTTAGATGCTACAGAAAACGAAATTATTGCAGCAGCAAAACTTGCAAATGCCCATGAATTTATTAGTCAGCTTCCCCAAGGTTATGATACTAAAGTAGGCGATCGCGGAGTTCGGCTTTCTGGTGGGCAGCGACAGCGTATAGCTTTAGCTCGCGCAATTGTTCGCAACCCACAATTTCTCATCTTAGATGAAGCTACTAATGCTCTTGATAGTATTTCTGAACACTTAATACAAGAAGCCTTAAACACCCTAAGTCAAAATCGGACAGTAATTGTTATCGCCCATCGCCTATCAACTATTGAACAAGCCGACCAAATTATTGTGCTAAACGAGGGACAGGTTATAGAACAGGGTAATCTCCAACAGTTACTTGATCTTGACGGAATGTTTACTCAACTTTATAACTTGCAATACCGTAAAGCTCACACTTTTTGAAAGCCTAAAAGAGCGTTTTATGTCCTACAGTATTATCGAAATTGAAGTCACCCAACCTTTGCCCACTATCTCACTAGAAGAAAGTGATACAGGTATTGCGTTCATTGTGCGACACAAAAATAAACCTATCGGTTTTTTAATGCAAGCACTACCAGCCAAAAGTTTACTTACCCCTTTATATTTAGCTCAATTACTAGCCAAGGAATTTGGAACAAAACTACTTCAGGAGAATATACGCAAAGAATTAGTGTTTCCTGCTGCCAATCTAACTGAGTTTCCATCACTAACAGTCGCAATTTGTACTAAAGACCGTCCAGAAAATTTGGCTCGCTGTTTACAATCCCTACTAAATTTACAAATAGTAGCTTCCAAATTAGAAATTTTGGTAATCGATAATGCTCCTTCTGATGAACGCACCCAAGAACTGGTAGCATCATTACCAGGTATTCGCTACGTTCGAGAACAAAAACCTGGTCTAGACTTTGCACGAAATTGCGCTTTGCACTCAGCAACTGGTAAGCTTTTAGCTTTCTTGGATGATGATGTTATTGTAGACCGTTTATGGTTAGAAGGTTTGATGGAAGCATGGGCAGAAAATCCTGATGCGGCAGCTTTTACAGGATTGGTATTGCCTTATGAATTAGATACAGAAGCGCAAATTTTATTTGAACAAAGAGGCGGTTTTCGTCGCGGCTTTGAGAAAATTCGTTATACTCAAGTTTTACCTGGCAATCCTCTGTATCCTTGTGGAGCAGGAATTTTTGGAGCAGGTTGCAATATGGCTTTTAGGCGGGAAATTTTATTAAAAATAGGCGCCTTTGATGAGGCTCTTGATACAGGAACACCTCTTCCAGGCGGTGGCGATTTAGATATTTTTTATCGGGTGATTCGAGCAGGTTATCCACTCGTATACGAACCTCAATATTTGGTATTTCACCAACATCGTCGGGAATATGAAAAACTGCGGCGCCAATATTGGACTTGGGGTTTAGGATTCATGGCTTTTGTCGTTAAGTCTTACCAGAGTGACCCAGAACAACGTTCCCAGTTACGGCGCCTTGTATGGTGGTGGATTAAAGACCAATTGAACCAATTTAAAGACAGTTTGAGTCGGCGCCATGTCTTGCCTCCAACAATGATATTGGCAGAATTCTGGGGCGGTGTTGTGGGACTTCTAGGAGAATATCCCCGCTCGTTAAGACGTATTGAGCAAATTAGGAGGAAATTTTCGTGACAACATGCGCTCCCTTTAAAATTCTACATATTGAATTGAGTCAAGACATTCCCACACTAACCAAGTCAGCAAAGTATCAAGGTATATACGCTGTTTTTTGGTGGCATGGCATCCCCCTTGGTCATCTGGAAATTCCGACAGCCGAGTTGCCAATGAGCGCACTTTCACTCTACCATCTGATTGTGCAAACGATTACAAAAGCAGTAGGCGATCACCTTTTAGACTACGGTTTCAAAGCATCTTTACCTGTTATTAGCAAAAATCCTTCACGGGATACACCTGTAGATTTTTATGCTTTAATGGCATTGCAGCAACCGCTTAAGCAACTGCAAGAAAAATATTCACAACCTATCAATGGTTCTATTTCCGTGATTGTCTGTACGCGCAACCGACCACAGCAATTAGCACAATGCTTGAGCGCTCTTTTATGTTTGTCGCAACGTCCAGAACAAATCTTAGTTGTAGATAATGCTCCTGCTGATGATGCTACACGCTCCTTAGTTGCCCAAATGCCTGGTATCCAGTACGTGTTAGAACCGCGTCCGGGGTTAAGCGTAGCTCGTAATACTGGTATCCGCCACAGTACAGGCGACATTATAGCCTTTACTGATGATGATGTAGTGATTCACCCTGACTGGCTTAGACGATTGCAACAAGGCTTCCAAAACCCTAAAGTAATGTCTGTTACTGGACTTGTTCTTCCAGGAGAATTAGAAACGGAAGCGCAAGTAGCTTTTGAAAAAGGTTTTGGAGGCTTTAGTCAAGGATACCGTGCGCTAACCTTTGACACCCAGTTTTTTAACGAGATGAAGCATCAAGGTGTCCCAGTTTGGCGTATTGGTGCAGGAGCCAACATGGCTTTCCAGCGCAAGGCGTTTGAACTGTTAGGGTACTTTGACGAACGCCTGGGAGCAGGTGCCTCTGGATGTAGTGAAGATTCGGAATTCTGGTACAGAATTTTAGCTGAAGGCTGGATTTGTCGCTATGAACCAACAGCTGTGGTTTACCATTACCATCGTAGCAACCTAGATAGCTTAAAACAGCAAATGTATCAGTATACCCGTGGTCATGTAGCAGCCCTTTTGGTTCAGTTTGCTAGATATAGGCACTGGGGTAATTTACGCCGTCTATTTGTTGCTTTACCTAAATACTACACTCGGCGGTTTTTATCTGCACTTTTAAATGGCTTTAAATCTTTCAACAAAATGCTATTAGCAGAGGTATTGGGCTGTCTTTCAGGAGTTAAATTCTACTTAGAGCATAGCGACTCTATAAATTTCAAACAAGCAAAAAAAAGATTTGATTAATAAAGATTGTAATACTTTTTAAATATTGCAATCAAGTAAGAAATTATCAAGTTATAAAGTAGAGATTGCAGATGCAAACTTATACGGAAGATTTTTATGAATTCGTCCGAGATGGGTCTATAAAATCGGCAAAAGAGATTATTCCTATAATTTTTGAGTTGATTTCCCCAAAGTCAGTTATTGATGTAGGTTGCGGCAAAGGTACTTGGTTATCTGTATTTCAAGAACACGGGATTGAGGATATTTGGGGTGTAGATGGTGATTATGTAAATACAAAAAATTTAGAAATTCCTCAAGACAGGTTTCTATCATTTGATTTGAAAAGTCCTTTTAGTCTAGATAAACGGTTTGATTTAGTCGTTTCCTTAGAGGTTGCTGAACACTTGCCCTCAGATTGCGCTGAAACATTTGTAGATTCGCTCACACAATTGGGAGAAGTTATTCTTTTCTCTGCTGCAATACCCTTTCAAGGGGGAACTGAACATCTAAATGAGCAATGGCTAGACTACTGGGCAAAATACTTTCAAGAAAAAGGATATGTAGCTATTGATTGTATAAGAAATAGAGTTTGGCAAAATATTAATGTAGAATTTTGGTATGCCCAAAATATATTAATTTTTGCCAAAAGTGATTCTTTAGAATTACCAAAATTTTCTTTACTAAAAAAGCAATTTGATATAAATAAGTCAAATCAGCTTTCAATAGTCCATCCAAAAAAGTATTTAGAAGTAATTGAAAAGTATATAGCAGAAACCAAGGCGGCTGAGTGGTATGCGGCAGAAGCAGAAAAGTATTTAGCTGCGTCTGAACCTAAGAATATGTCACTTAAAAAAGTACTTTTGGTATTACCAACTATTATCATAAATACATTTAAAAGAAAGCTGTTCCCTAAAAATCAATCCATTTAAATTGCCAATATCACCGATTAAGTATACTATGCACAAAATGCCATTAGCTGATTTTCTATCTTGCAATCCTTTCCCACAACCCTTAACACTAGGATTTTTTTACCGAGAAAAGATGCGTGCCATTCACCGTATTACTCCAGAAAAACCCTTTCAGGAAATTTTAGAAGTAGGTGGTGGTCAGAGTGGTTTAACTGCTTTGTTATTTCCTCAAGCACGAGTTATTAATCTAGACCTAAACCCTGAGTACGCTCAATCTGCCTGCAACCAACAGAAACAGGTGCGCTTTGTGTGTGGAGATGCAACTGCTTTGCCCTTTGCAAGTGAGTCTTTCGACGCTGTAACGATGTTTGACCTTTTAGAACACGTACAAGACGACAAAAAGGCAGTATCAGAGGCTTTGCGAGTGTTGCGTCCTGGTGGTTTTCTTCTAATTAGTACTCCCAATGAAAATTGGCAGTTTCCCTACTACAAATTTATGAAATATATCTGCCCTAGTGAAGCTGATGTTATGAAGGAATGGGGTCATGTCCGGCGTGGCTATACTTTGACAGAACTCAAGACTTTGATAAATTTGCCATTTGCCAAGTCAGCCACTTTTATCAATCCGCTCACGGTTCTGAATCATGATATTGCATTTTCAAACTTATCTCCGAAACGGCGCCAATTATTATGTAAGATGCTCAGTCCGTTAACATGGTTGAGTTATTACCTACACAAGCCGCAAACAAAAGGTACAGAAACCGCCTCAGCTTGGCAGAAGGAAAGCGAGAACCGTTGAGAAGAGATTATCGAATTAATAAAATGCAAAATAATAACTCAAAAATGCATAACCAGTTACAACCAGTGATTGCCTTACTACATTGGGGCGATTTAATAGAAGACTTTTTAGACACCATTGGAGTATCCTTTGAGGCTTTTTGCAAAGAGATGACAGGCGGTTGGATGTTCGGCTACATTGATGCTTTGAAACTGGCTGGTGTAAAGACAGTATTGTTCTGCATTTCCGCTCGTGTTACTGAAACTCGACGCTACACTCATACGCCTACAGGTGCAACAATCTGTGTGTTGCCTGCTCCCAAGATTTATCAAGTCATTCGCCGTCCGATGCTTGATCCTTATGCAGGTACTGTTAAGGGTGTATTCGGGGATGTGCATGGAATCCGTCGCTACTGGCTTGCAGTGCTTAAAGAAGTGGTACATCACCTAGCTACACCTCTAGGGTTACTTGCCTGTGAACTGCGACGCGAGGGTTGCCAAGCTATTCTCTGCCAGGAATATGAATACGCGCGCTTTGACGCCTGCGTGCTGTTGGGGCAATTGATGCGCTTACCAGTGTTTGCCACTTTCCAGGGAGGTGACTTTCAACTTTCGCGCTTGGAACGTCCTTTGCGTCCTCTAACACTACAAGCTACCGCTGGTTTAATAGTAGCTACCCAAACCGAGGTAGAGCGAGTGCAGTCCCGCTACGGCTTGCCCGAAGCAAAACTGGCACGAATTTTTAACCCAATGGATGTAGCAAACTGGCATGCAATGGATCGTTCTGAAGCTAGGGCAGAGCTAGGAATTTCGCTTGATGCTCACATAGTAATATATCACGGACGCATTGAAATATACCGCAAGGGATTAGATACATTGTTAGAAGCTTGGGAACAAGTTTTGTGCGCTCGTCCAGGACAAGACTTGCGACTGCTGCTTGTAGGAACAGGAACTGATGCAGACAAGTTACGCCAACGTATTGCCCAGATGCAACTAAAAGGAGTGATGTGGAGAGATGAATATGTACGCGACCGCACTGCAATTCTACGTTATTTGTCAGCTGCTGATGTTTATACTCTCCCTTCTCGACATGAAGGTTTTCCCGTGGCGCCTATCGAAGCTATGTCAATAGGCTTACCTGTGGTAGCAACCGACGCGCCCGGAATACCTGATATTCTCCAAGGTGGCGAAGCATCAGGGGGGTTGGTGGTACCGCGCGGTAACTCAATAGCGTTAGCTTTAGCCCTTGGTCGTATCCTGGACAATGAAACTTGGCGCCACGAACTTAGTAAACGTGCCCGATGTCGGGCAGTGGAGTGTTTTTCCCTTGAAGCAATAGGCAAGCAACTGCGTGACTTTTTAACCAAATCCTAACTCCGTACAGACGTGACATGTCGCGTCTCTACATTTTTTACCCTAACTGTACAACTTGGCTAATGCTGCGATTCAACCAATTATCATACCACTCGTAAAAAGTTAAGGCTTCTTTTACCTCTTCTACTG
>ERZ1066124.732-NODE-732-length-15720-cov-23.871242_pt1 | contig 15720 bp, 16 predicted proteins | sample MGYA00382771_ERZ1066124 | MGnify/ENA primary metagenome ERZ1066124 (study PRJEB33369, sample SAMEA5778354) | biofilm metagenome | biome: Industrial cooling water; feature: Water cooling tower basin; material: Biofilm | place: United Arab Emirates | collected... | reverse complement strand
TTCTCCTCAAATCCACTCCTTGCAGTTTAAACCGACTTGTGTGTACACGGTAGGGACTGAAAGTCGGGGCTAATCGAACAAAGTCCACTGAAGGGACTAAGAGCGAGGCATCATTAGCTCTTCAGTCTGTTTCAACAGACTTCCCACGGTTAGCCCCGACTTTATTCCGGGGCGGGTGGTGCAAGCAACAACCACTCTTAAAACATCCTCTTAGAGTTCTAGCTACGATCGCTACTTCTAAGGTTTCACTTCAGCTTTCACTTGCTGAAGAGCGCGTTGTGCCACAGTCTCAGGAATCCGGGTAAAGTCCAAACCTGCATTCAAGTTCTGTCCTTCGGTCAACACATATTCAATCCATTTCTTCATCGCTTCCGACTTTTGAGGACTGTCGTACTGCTTGTACACCATCATCCAAGTTAAGCCCGTAATCGGATAACCATCAGATGGATTCCCTTCAAATACTCGGAAGTTCGGTGGGAAATTCACCGCTGAAAGGGCTTTGTTTGTGTTGTCGATCGAAGGTGTCAAAAATTCACCCTTCTGATTCTGCACTGCTGCAACTGTGAGATTGTTTTTCTTCGCATACGAGTACTCAACATAACCGATCGAGCCTGGAGTTTTCTGAACTAATGCAGCAACTCCTGGATTGCCTCGACCTCTGAGCGGGTTCGTTGTCCACTTCGGAGCCGTTCCCACACCAACACGCCCTTTGAAGTAAGGACTGACAGCACTGAGGTGATTTGTGAAAATAAACGTTGTCCCGCTACCATCTGCCCGCACAACGGTTTTGATATCTGAGGTTGGCAGATTCACACCGCTATTATCTTTTGCAATCTTTGGATCGTTCCATTTCGTAATCCGACCTGCGAAAATTTCCGGTAACACTTCTCGTGAAAGTCTCAGATTATTTACACCCGGAAGGTTATAAACCGGGGTCACGGCTCCCCCTGCGGTTGGAACGAGAATAATTCCGCGATTGACCTTTGCCATGTCTTCATCGGTCATCGCCGCATCACTTCCGCCAAAATCAACCACACCTGCGATCACCTGACGAATTCCGCCACCGCTACCGATCGCTTGATAGTTCACGTTGATGTTGGGTTCTTTTTTCTTAAATTCTGAGATGTAGCGCTCATACAACAAAGCAGGGAAGGTCGCGCCTGCACCGTTCAAGGTTGTCGATTGCGCGATCGCGGATAGAACCGGAGTCAGTGCGATCGCAGCCGCAACGATCAAGGCAATTCCACCACGGCGGAGCGCTTTTCTGGAGAGTATCATTGTGTCCTCGTTCTCTATGCGATCTAGTGTCGATTTAGGTAACAATGACAACCCTACAACCCAGGTAGTTAAGCAAAAGCAAACAGCAAAATAATAATTGGTTAAATCTAGTTAAAACTTAGGTTAATCAAAATGCAACACTCAGCACAATAGCGTACTTGTACCAGTGATACGCTAGAGAAACTAGATAAAAGATCTGTAAATAGACAGATTTAGAAACGATCGCGATACAATCTTTAAATTGATGACGGAATGAAGTTTAAGTTGGCATTCATATTGCAGAAAGACTGCTTCAGACCCAGCCACAACACAAATTAATCAAAGTAAGAACGATCGCTCTAGTCGCAAACTCGCATCTGTATTGTGAGAAAAATCTGCAAAATTGACGGTTCTATTCTTTCCCTTTTCTGTTCTCAGTTCACACACTCCTTGAATCCATGACTAAGACTCTCTCCTTGCCGAGCTTTCCTCGTTCTGCGATCACACGTTCTATTGTCCGACCCATGTTATTTGCAGCACTTGGATTACACGCAGTCTTATTGTTCACACCGTTTCCAAAAGAGAAGGAAAAGCCGCCAGAGAACAAAGAAGCTCCGGTGAAAATTACACAGTTACCGACTACGAAAGCGAGTGCAAAACAAACTCCGAAAATTGCGATCGCGAAACCAAAACCTGCATTACCCAAAATCAATCGCCCGAATCCCAATCCGATCGTGCAGAAGTCGATCGAGCCTCCAAAACAACAAGAGGCAGCCCCTCCAGAATCCTCACCTCAGTCACAATCGAAACCTTCTAATAATGCTGACTCTGCGACTGCTGCCGATTTTCCGCACTACAGTCCTTCTACTCCAGACTGTTTCAATGTTGGACTCGGTGAAAATTGCCGTGTTGCAACTGCGAATATAAGCACTGTTGCGGCATTCTATCTTTCTGCACCAAAAGCAAAAGGCTTTACGCTCACCCCAGACGAAGAGACGGCTGATAAAAAGGTTTACAGCGTCACCACACCGGACAAGAAAACATTGTTCTTGCATCTATTCAAAGATGAACCCACCACAGTAATTTTGCTCAGTGATAGTAAGGTTTCGGACTTAGCAGCACTCAAAGGTTCAGTCAACATTCCGGCAGATTACTACAATCTACTCACGGATCTGGCTCCACAAGTCGATCGCTCTGACAATCCTCAAACGAATGCTCAACCCGAACAGTTTCCCAAGCCTGAAATGTTCTTCAACGTCGTGAGCGCAGCAGAGTTGCAGACTGGAACCATTCCTGAAATGCGTCCCGGTATTGATGGCAGTCCAACCTTAATCACAGGTCAACCGCCTGATGTGTTCTTTCAGACGATCTCGACAGCGGGGCTTTCTGGAACATTCCAAGTCACTCCAAAAGGTCAGTACGGTGGCGGCAACCTCTATCAACTGAAGAAAGAGAGCACCACGTTTTATATGAACTTAGTGCCGACCAAGGACAACACAGGCACGATCGTCGTAACTTGGTTGAGAAATCCTGGTAGTTGAGCGTGAATCATTCCAGCCTGTCACACTCTTCGCAGACTAATAGCCATTTTCTTAACCCGCGAAGGCGGGTTTTGTTTGTGTAGCCGCGAATTCTATTCGCTACCGCATCCATGCGAAGTCTAATCTATTCGATCGCTAACGAAACGCGATCGCCCCCCACATCCCGCAATACTCCCAACGTTTTCACCACTCGTTCATACGGCAGAGATTTATCGGCTTTCAAAATCACGGTTCCTTTCGGATTCTTTTGGAAGTACGAAACCACTTGCTCGCCCATTTGCGCTTCTGTGACCGCGCCCTGATTAATTTCAACTTGTCCTGCTTTCGTCACACCAATCACTAACGGATCAACAGGCGTTTCCGTACTGCGTCCTTTATCTGCGCTTGGCAAATTCGCATCGACCGATTGAAAATTCGTCAGCGTCATCGACACAATGATAAAAAATGTCAGAATCGTCATAATCACGTCCATCATCGGAACGAGATTAATTTCAGGCATTTGCGATCCTTTTTGCTGATTCTTGAATTTCATAGTGTCCTTAAACGGGGAGTTGTGCCGAATCTGAATCCTGTTGGTGCATTCCCGCCATTTCCACTCGCGCGAGTTCGTTCATTGCAGGTTCGTACCAATATTGACGATAAATCAATTCCAACTCGCTGCCAATCTTGGAGAAGTAATCGATTTGTTTCGCTTGGAGTGTGACCGAGACGCGGAAGATACAAAGGGCGATGATGGCAACAACCATTCCACCTGCTGTTGTGGTGAGGGCTTCCCCGATTCCGGCTGCCGCTTTCGTGGTCGCTTCCGCAGATGCTGCGCTGCCCCCGACATTGAGGTTTGAGAAGGTGATCATCAGACCTGTAACGGTTCCGAGCAATCCGAGCAGAGGCGCGATCGCGATCACACTTTCGAGCAATTTATCGCCCTTCCGCATTTTGACAAATTCCTCATCGCCAGCAGTTTCGAGCGCTAATCGGAAGGTTTCGGGAGTCGGTTGATTCAACTTTAAGGGAGCGAGGAGAAATCGACCGATCGGAGATTTTGCCCGTTCTGCGATCGTGCGTGCATCGACGAGACTATATTTCGCGGCTTCTAAGACATCGTGAGAGAGTTTCGCTTCAGTTCTGAGGAGCGGAATCCAAAAGGTCGATCGTTCAAACGCACAGGCGAACGTCGCCACGGATAGACCGACGAGTGGAATCATGAGCGGTCCGCCTTTTGCAAGAACTTCGTAGAGGTTAGACATACTAAATCGATCGAGATGTGATCTGCGTGAACGATGCAAAAATCAACACACCGTAAACCCGTGATCAGCATATCGGAAACAGATCAGCGATCGGGTTAAGGACATGTTATGAACTGTGGAACTTCTCGTTAAAGACAAGAAAAAACACCGCTGCGAATTTGCAACGGTGCAGATTTAGAAGTTAAAAATCAGCCAATTCCCTGTTGAAAAACGCGGATTGCTTCGCCTGCGTCTGTTTCAGCAATGAGAATGCAGCGTTTTAGGAAATCAATGTCGAGGTCTTTTAGTTCATCGAATTGAGATCGATCGCATTGTTCGTATCCGTCTGTTCCTAAGCGGTAGAAACTCAAAACTCCGTCTTGCCAGAACCAAACTTCTAAAACGCCAAGAGCTTGATACCGTTTGAGTTTATTCGCGCCGCCGCTGGTGAAAACAACTTCGATCGATAAATCAGGAATCGGTTTAGCGCGACCTAAACAATAAGACTGGTCAGCTTGTGCCGATGCGGTTCCTTCTCGTTCTTGAGTCATTGCGCCCGTTGGCTGAAAGAAAACTCCTTTCTTTGCTAGAAACAAGGTCATCAGACAGCCGATGACATGTCCAAAAATTTCGTGATCGCGCCCAGGCATGAGAAGCTCGATCGTTCCCTCGTAATAAAACAGACGAACCCCGCGCGAGTCTTCAAATCCTTTCTGAATCGATTTGAATTGCTCCCAGGTTCCAGACACGACAATATGCTGATCTTGTGAAGTGACTTTGAGCGGGGTTTGAGTCATTGTTAGAACTGCTCGTCGCTACCGAGGGTGGGAATCGAAGCACCATCTAAGAAGAGATTCTTGGCGCTATCGCTTTGGTAGACGCAATCGATCGACAATTTATCTTTGTTGTTCAAATCGCCGATATATCCGAAGGTGTTCATGCGATTGCGGCAGTCGCGGGTTTGTTCGCCTGTTACCAGTTTGCGCTGTTCGAGAATCGACCAATTTGCGCGTCTCAAAATACATGCGGGTTCCATTGCGGCTTGAGCAACGAAAACCTTAAAGGGAACCAGCGTCACATAGAGACGGGTACTGACCGCCATTGCACTCGCACCGTTTTGGATACAAACATCCGGGTTGGGGGCTTTTTGGTCGAGTTGTAAGTTCGTGACTAAGCTAGTTGAATTTGTTGGTGTGGCAGAACTGAAAGCGATTCCGACACCAATTCCTAAGACGAAAATGGCTGCGATAATCCCGATCGCAGTGGCGTTAAACCAGGAGGGTGATTTGTTCACAGGAGGTTTTCCTCGATTCGGCTCATAACTATCATCGTAGCGATTGTATTGATCGTCGTATCGATCGTCGTTGTAGGAATTGTTTCGGGGTCTTCGCTTCATAAGACATGAATTGAGAAGGGGTTGAGATTCTATTCTAGCGGGTGAAGCTTTGGCTTTCTCTCAGGAGTTCGTAATAGGCTTGGGCACTATCTTTCATGTATTCATATTCGGCTTTGACGCGCTCGTATTGGGCATCGAGTGGGACGTGTAAGTCGATTAAAAGATCGGGATTGAAGTCGGCAATTCGGGTTCCGATTAACGTTTCTCGGACGATTCGGACATAAACGGCGCTGAGTTCTTCGACTTTTTTAATCAGTTTTTCGGTTTCGTCGATCGCTCTTTCGTAGATGTCTAACTGCGAGGAATAGAAATCGGAAACGGCGACTAATTCGGCAATTTTATTAATTTTGACCGATTGATTTTCGAGCGCGATCGTATCTTTTTCAAGTTTTAAGTGTTCCTTAATTACGGGTGCGAGTTCTGCCATCACGCGGATCTTATTTTGGCGATGAGTGCGCGAGAGTGAAGTGGGTTGGACATCTTTTAAGTCGTGCCACGAGTAGATGTATTCAACATCACCTTGATCGGTAATCGTCGGAAAGACGACTTGAACGCGATCGGGACCGCGAAACCGATGCGGCACTGCAAAATTTCCCAGCGGCAAATTCGGGTAGCGGTCATTGGCTCCTTGCACAATCACGACATTGCTATCGCGGATCGTCCGAATTCGGTAATTCTGGTACTGCAAGTATAAGTATGCGATTAGCCCCATAAATAGAAAAACCAGCAGCAAACTCACCGCAAGATCTCCACGCTTTATTTGTTTATTGTGACGAATTTGGGCGCGATCCCGCCACTGGATGACGTAAACGAGCGCTGCTTGATGCAAAAATAAGAGGACTGTAACGGTTTGTATCTTATGCGATCGACTCTCCGACGTTCTTCCCTTTCTACCTTATGGCAAGATAGCCTCACTGTATTCTGGGGCGATTGGCTCGATTTGCGGGTGAGAGTGACGCAGATTGTTGCTTCGGGATTGGTGTCGCCGTTGATTTATATTCTGGCGTTTGGATTGGGTTTGGGAAGTTCGCTCGATACAGTGACGAAACCGAGCGCAGGGGATAATTATCTGCAATTTATTCTGCCGGGAATGGTAGCGCTGTCTTCGATGGTGATCAGTTTTGGGGGAACGACGTTTTCGATTTGTGGCGATCGCTTATTCACTAAAACGTTTGAAGAAATTCTACTCGTCCCGGTTCATCCTCTCGCGGTTCATCTCGGCAAAATGATGGCGGGAATTATTCGGGGGCTTCTCACCGCTGGATCAGTCATTCTAGTGGCTGTTCTATTTACAGGTAAAGTTTGGAGTTTTCTGAATCCATTATTCTTACTGGTTCTGATTTTGAATTGTGCTGTATTCGCGGGTTTGGGTGTAATCGTTGGCTTAAATGTGAAATCGTTAGAAGGTGTTGGGATTTATAACAATTTCGTAATTGTTCCGATGTCGTTTTTAGGTGGAACTTTCTTTGATGCCACGAGTTTGCCTGCATTGTTAAAAGCGATCGTCTATTTATTACCGCTGACATACACGAGTTTAGGATTGAGAGCGGCGGCGTACTTACCGATCGCACAATTTCCCTGGTTTGTGATTCCGGTTTTGTTGATTATGGCGATCGCGCTTTCGGCAGTAGGCGCTTACCAGTTCTCACACCTGCAAGATTAAACTTCTGTATCGCAGTATTTCGCTCTATTACTTTCGATACCTAATCTAGTGCAAACGCTCTCCGAAATTGGAAGAAAAGATTAAACTCGGCATAGATTGGAAGGGCAAGATATGGAAGTTCAAGAGCTACTACAGCGATACGAATGGGGCGATCGAGATTTTTCAGGAGTCGATCTCAGCAATGCTGACCTGAGTAATCTCACACTCGTCGATATCAATCTCGAAAATGCGAATTTAACGGGCGCGAATTTGAGTCGATCGTTTTTGATGAAAGCGAATCTTAGAGGGGCGTTTCTTAACTGGGCGAATTTTCAGTTTGTGAAGCTGACCGAGGGAAATTTAGCCGATACTGATTTTACGAAAGCGCAGTTGAATGGCGCGTTTTTGGTTAAATCGGACTTTTCTCGATCGCGTCTCAGTGGAGCCGATTTGAGTCACGCGAACTTACGCGGTGCAATCCTAGAACGTGCGAATCTCTGTGGCGCGAAAATGCTCAGCGTCAATCTCCGGAGTGCGAATCTTCAGGGCGCAAATCTCAATTGGGCAAATCTTCAAGGTGCACGACTGAGTGGCGCATCGCTGCGAAATGCGTTCCTCAGTGAAACTAATTTGTCTGAGGCGTTCTTAAATGGCGTGGATCTGCGCGGAATTGATTTAGCAGGAATTAATTTGAGTGCTGCGAAACTCAGTGGAGCAAATTTGGAGGGTGCGACGTTATCGTTTGCAAATTTTCGTGAGGCACGATTACAAGGAGCTAATCTCGCCAATGCAAATTTGACCGGAGCGAATTTAGAAGCGGCTTTTCTGCATGGAGCAAATCTGCAATGGACGAATCTGAGTCGGGCGAATTTAACGCGATCGAACCTTAGTAATGTTCGTGTTCTCGGTGCTAAGCTCGAAGATACTCAACTGTTTGAAGCCGTTGTTTCTGATATCAATCGACGGTATTTGTCATTGGCACAAGATGAACTGCGATCGCTCCAACTCCACTAAGAGTAATTTTTGCCATTCTCAAGGTCTTCGCATCTCTAACGTAGAAAAAATTGTGGAGCGAACCTCTTGCCTAGATTCAGGAGAAGAGGTTCGCCCCACTTAAAATGAGAGATTACTAATTACAAGCCACTAGCAAAGTTCTTGAAGAGTGCAATGTTTGTCAGCAGGAAGTAAGCCAACGCAGCACCGCCAACGCCACCGACTAAGAAGCCAGCCGCATACTCGTTCCAACCGTGTCCGGTGTTCAGTTCTTCAGGCGGTTTTGGTGTTGTAATCGTGGTGGTCGGTCCTGGAGGATTACTTGCGCCGTAGAGCGAAATTGCCAGAGTTGAAATAATCAAAAGCCCGATCGTTGAGAGCAAGCCTGCCAAGTTTGCGAGATCTGTATCGCGCAGGGGTCCCAGTTTCGAGAAAGGTCCAATAATCCAGTAGCCGTGAGCGAGTCCGACTTCTAGACCGCGACGCAGCGGGGAAAGACCTTGACGGTAAGCGGGGAGCGCATTGATATAAGAGCGCACTAAGGGAGACGCATTAATGGGCGTTGCGAGGTTGCCATTTTGAATATCATAAGCGGGGAAGACGACCTCTTTATTGCGGGGATCTTCAGGACGATCGGTCGCTTCAGGATGTCTAAGAATTTGCATAGAAAACAGTCCTTTTTGCAAAGTGATGGAGCGATTCTACGAGGGTGCGTTTTCACGCTTCATCACTCTGAGGGTACAAATTCTTTATCCTCGATCGACTTTATTTTCAATTGCGTCTTGAATCGCTTCTGGAACATTGCTGAGAAAGTCATATCCCGTTTTTTGCTCTAGGGCATCGACGCTGACCCGATAGTCTCTCCAGGTCTTATCTTTGATGCCTTGAATATTTGGAACATCAACAGCAATCACTCGTGTTTGTTCAGTCACATCCGAGGCTGTTAAGTTCGGCTTATCCATTACTACGATGACTTTCCAGGTCGAAGCGGGAATCGAAATTTTTTGAGTCCCGATCGTGCCTTTTTCACCTGCTCCACCTGCGACGATGTAGAGTTCTTTTCCGGTATTAACGAGTCTACGAGATTCACTCTCCAAGCCTTCCCACACATCGCGATTGTTATCAGCAGTCTGCGGCAGAATATTGGTCATTAGAAAAGTCGAAGAATTCGTTTGCGGATCTCTGGTGCGATCAGCAGAGGGAGTCAAATGACCGCGATCGTATCCGCTGCCGTTGTAATCGCTCGATTTCACTTGATACCAACCCTTCGGCAACGTGGTATCGGGACGGAAATCATTCGATCGTGGAACCTTTCCCAGCCAGCTTTGATTCAGTTGCCAGCTTGACCAGTTCGGAATGTGCTTATCGTTGTTGTAAGAAATGGCATAAGGACGGACATTATCTGCAATCAAATAGTCCTCTGCATTGGCAACATTGGCAGTCGCTTCGCTAGGAATGCCCATTGTGAGATGAACATTCTTAACGACTGGAGGTAAAAAGGGTTGAGTGCCGACGGGAGTTTGAGATCGAGTATTGAGGAAGAGAATCGCACCGATGATCACAACAATGAGCAGACCTACGATCGCGAACAGTTGCCAACGGGGTTTCAGCATATCGTCTATTAATCTTTTTGAGCCTATTATGCAGCGAATTTGGCATTTCGTCGCGTTAACATAGATTCCTTAATGGGATAACGAATTTATGCTGCCAACTGACCTATTGATTCATCGCTTAAACGGGGAAGAGATTGTTCCGAAACGATTGCTGCTCGATGAGAATGTATTAGCGATCGCAGAAGAACTCATTACGCTGTTCCAAGAGGCAAAACATGGCACAAGAGGTGAACTCAACCGACAGTTACAAGCGCTTGAAGGTGAAGAAACGGATTATCGAATTAAACGCGGTTTAGCTCATTTGCTCAATAGTTCGTTTAGTACGTTTGAAACCGTCAGTCCGCTTGATCCACCGATGTTGAGAGAGCGAGTGTTTGCGCTATCCGCACAGAAGATTCCAAGTGCGATCGAGACGCAACAGACGATCGATCAAGTTGCTGATCAATTAAGCCAAGAACTAAAGCATGAAGTCTTTCCAGAACAAGTCAAAGCTGGATTATATGCAGATTTACCAGAAAATCAAATACTCATTGAATTTGAAGCGCCAACTCCAGAAGCATTAGTGCATCGATACAACTTGTCCCAAGTTCAAGGCGTGTTTTATCGTGCGAGTCACATGGTCATTAATGCTCATCGTAATGATCCGGGACAGTATAAGTTATTGTTCCGCTATATGAAACTATTCCAGTTGATGACCTATATTGAAGGAGATGCAGATCATGGATTTACATTAACCATTGATGGTCCAACGAGTTTGTTTAAGCCATCGACGCGATATGGATTAGCGATCGCGAAATTACTTCCTGCATTACTACATGTGACCCGATGGAGTTTAGCCGCAGAATTGCAGATTAATGATAGTTATTCGGGTAAAACGAGACAGGGACGATTTGCAATTGATTCGGATTGTGGATTGATTAGCCATTATCCACCGGGGAAGACTTACGATAGTTTGTTAGAAGCAGGATTTGTCGATCGATGGAACAAAGCAAAAACCGAATGGCGATTAGAACGTGAAGTCGATTTAATCCCGATTCCGGGTAGTGTCATGATTCCTGATTTTCGGATTGTTCATCCTGATGGCAGAACATTCTTAGTTGAGATTGTTGGATATTGGCGACCAGAGTATTTGCGGAAGAAATTTTCTCAGGTGCGGCAGTCAGGAAGAGATGATTTAATTTTGGCGGTCTCAGAGCGATTGAACTTAGAAAAAGCTGGAGTGAACATTGCAGACACACCTGCGCGGATTGTTTGGTTTAAGGATCAATTGCTACCGAAAGCGGTTTTAGAAGTGTTAGAGCGCTAACAAGATGCGTCTTAAAGCAGACCTAGAGCGAACTATCAATTTCTAGAATGAAAGCCGCATTTGTTGGAGACTTAAACAATGTCCGTAAAAGGTGTACTTCTAGATATTGATGGCACGTTAGTAGATAGTAACGATGCTCACGCTCATGCTTATGTTCAAGCATTTGCAGAACATGGATATGAAGTGGAGTTTGAGAAGATTCGACCGTTAATCGGAATGGGCGGCGATCAGTTGATTCCCCGAATGGTTCCAGAACTGTCTGGGAAAGAAGGAGAAGGCAAGGAAATTGCCGATCGAAGAAAAGAACTCATCATCGAAAAGTTTGGTTCTGAACTAGAACCGACTCAGGGTTCACGCGAACTGATCGAAAAGCTCAAACAATCCGGATATGAGCTAGTGATTTCAAGTTCTGCAACTTCCGAAGAACTATCTGTATTGTTAAAAGCGGCTCATGTGGATGATTTGCTAGATCAGAATCTAGCAACGACTTCTGATGATGCAGAGAATTCTAAGCCTGCACCGGATTTGATTGAGGCAACGTTAGATAAGGGACATCTGAAACCGAATGAAGCAATCTTGCTAGGCGATACGCCGTATGATATCGAAGCAGCAAAAGCAGCAGGGGTGAATACGATCGCATTTCGCAGCGGTGGATTTTCTGATGAACAGTTAGCCGATGCGATCGAGATTTATGATAGTCCAGCGGATTTGTTAGCGCAGTTTGGTCGATCGGCGTTGGCGGATCGGAATTAGTTCAAGAGCGGGCAAGATGCCCGCTCTATCTAACTGGGATAAATCATCTGCTCTGGTCGCACAAATTGATCGAATTCTTCTCCACTGAGAAACCCTAGATCAATACAGGCTTGGCGTAGAGTTGAATTCTCTTGATACGCTTTGTAAGCAACTTTTGCGGCTCGATCGTATCCAATCTTTGGATTCAACGCTGTCACCAGCATCAATGAATTTTCGAGAAACTGATTGATACGATCGCGGTTCGGTTGAATGCCTACCACCATGTGATCAGTAAAGGAACTGCAAGCATCTGAAAGAATCCGAATTGAATGAATGAGATTGTGAATTAACACAGGCTTAAACACATTCAATTCAAAGTTACCTTGACTTGCAGCAATGCCGATAGCATTATCATTTCCCATCACTTGCACACACACCATCGTCATCGCTTCACACTGTGTCGGATTGACTTTCCCCGGCATAATCGATGATCCAGGCTCATTCGCAGGTAACACTAATTCGCCCAATCCACAGCGAGGACCTGAACCCATCCAGCGCAAATCATTCGCAATCTTCATCAAGGCACAAGCTAGTGTTTTAATTGCACCGCTCGTGAATGCGATCGCATCATGAGCCGCTAATGCTGCAAACTTATTCGGCGCACTCACAAACGGCAATCCCGTCAGCTTAGAAATCTCAGCGGCTGATCGTTCTGCAAACTCTGGATGTGTGTTAATTCCAGTTCCGACCGCTGTTCCTCCGATCGCTAACTCATACAATCCGGGTAACGTTGCTTCGATGCGTGCGATCGCTTGATCTAACTGTGCCACATAGCCCGAAAATTCCTGTCCCAATGTTAGCGGCACAGCATCCATCAAATGGGTTCGTCCAATTTTGATAATGGCTTCAAACTCATCAGACTTCTCTTGCAACGCATCTCGAAGTTTTCTCACCATCGGTAACAATTGCTGATGAATCGATTCTGCGGCGGCAATGTGCATCGCAGTTGGGAAAGTATCATTCGAGGATTGCGACATATTGACATGATCATTTGGGTGAATCGGATCTTTACTGCCTAGAACACCACCTGCAATGTCGATCGCACGATTCGAGATTACTTCATTCGCATTCATATTCGTCTGCGTTCCGCTGCCTGTTTGCCATACAGACAGGGGGAAATGATCATTGAGCTTGCCTTCGATTACTTCATCTGCGGCTTGAATCATTAAAGCTGCTTTCTCAGAGGGTAGCTTGCCTAACTGTTGATTGACGAGCGCGGTTGCTTTTTTCAGAATGCCAAACGCTCGAATTAATTCGGTCGGCATCTTATCCTGTCCGATCGCGAAATACATCAAAGACCGCTGAGTTTGAGCACCCCAGTAGCGATCCGACTGAACCGCGATCGCGCCCATACTATCTGTTTCGGTTCTGGTTGTCATGTGAAGGTTTCCTTGTGCGATCGAGCAATCTCTAGCCTACGGGATCTCTGGAAAAGGGAAAAGCCACAATTCATAATACAATTGCTCTCATTGTTCTTGGAGTCGATTCTGTGGCTCAAAATCCATTTGACCAATTAGCAAAACAGTATTTGGAAGAGTTTCTGAGTTCAATCGGAACAGTGCAACGGCAGTACGAAATTTCCAGCAAGGCTAAATTCGTTGTTGTGCTGCTTAATTTTTTGGCGAAGACGTGAGCAGAATGCCATCTGTCCGTCTTTAGAATTTGTTTTATGTGAAGTTTTCAGCAAGGCGAGGGAGTATCATGATTTCGGTCGAGATTGCTCTGGAACAGGTTCAAAATGGTAACAGAAAGACCCATTCAGCAAGAAGGCATACCCGAATTACAGAAGGGGTTTCCGCAGAGCAAGTTATGCCCTATCTTTGCGCTGCAATTTGCCAAGATACTAGGAGCCAGAATCGTCATTACTTCCAGCAGCGATGAAAAGCTGGAACGAGCCAGGGCAATGGGAGCGCACGAAACGATTAACTATAAAACTTATCCTGAGTGGCAAGAGCAGGTTTGGAAGTTAACCCACCAAGAAGGTGTGGATCAAGTCGTTGAAGTGGGGGGTGCAGGGACGTTAGATCGATCGCTGAAATCGGCGCGAGTAGGTGGGCGAGTGAGTTTGATTGGGGTGTTGGGCGGAGCGGGCGATGTCAACTATGTCAACATTTTGCAGAAAAGCATCGATGTTCAAGGGATCTATGTGGGCAGTCGGGCAATGTTTGAAGCGATGAATCAAGCGATCGCTTTACATCACATCAAACCTGTTGTCGATCGCGTTTTTACCCTGCAAGAAGCGCCAGAAGCCTACCGATATCTACAAAGCGGCAGTCACTTTGGTAAGGTCGTCATTCAACTGTGAACCTCTGACAAGACTAGGAGTCTATCATGATCAAGTTTGTATATTGCATACAGTTTTTGATTTTTCGTCGTCTAACGAAGGGTTGTAAGTTCTGAAGTTTCGGGGATGTAGCGATCACAGCACAACAACCCCCTTGCAGCGGACGGTTGGGAGATATTGGAGAAGAACCAAAGGTTGCTAGCCGCCGCTGAAGGGGAACGTTATCCGAATTTTAATCGATCGTATTCCTCCCAATCCCGATCGCACTTCCTCGCTTCAATTCATCCACTGCGATCGAAAACCAACCTTGGTGAACGAGTGCGATCGCGACTGATGAGAACTATCATCATAAATGAGTTGAATTGAGGAGTAACAGTGATGAGAGAGACGATTTATGCTGCGTTGACTTGTGCCTGTCTGACCCTCAATCCGTTTTTTGATGCCAAGCAAGCCGTTGCTTCACCGTCTCCACAAACGGCTGCACCCGATTCAATGCCCTTCTTCCAGCAAGTCGATCGCAGCACTATTACCATTGCTTCCCAAACTCCCAACCAAGCTGTCGCCACTTCAGACCCCGCAGATGTTTACTTTCCGCGTACCCCTGACCTCACGAAGAAATTCCCCATTGTATTACTCTTGCAAGGCGCATTAGTCGATAAATCCGCTTACTCCAACTTCGCCACTGAAGTCTCCCGCTCTGGATTCATCGTGGTCGTTCCCAATCGCACGCGATCGCTGAGCGCTCCCACTGGACAAACTGTGACTGGGTTAGCCGCAGAACAACAGCAAGTGAACGATGTCCTCAAACAAATGATTGCCGAAAATGCCAATCCTCAATCCCGCCTCGCGAACCGAGTGGACACGACTAAACTCGGACTATTAGGGCATTCGCTCGGCGGTTATGTCGGATTAGGCGCGATTCAAAATCAGTGCTTTCCAGGAGTTTGCACAGGCAACTTTACTCGACCACCCGAATTAAAAGCGGGCATCTTCTACGGCACGAATTTCCGAACGCCACCGATCACGGGCACATTTCCAGCGATCAATAACCAAACTATTCCGACTGCTTTAATTGCAGGGAGTCTAGATGGTGTCTCTGACTTAGATGAAACCCAAAGAACATACCAGCAAATTCAAACGCCGCCGAAGGCACTCATCATCGTCAAGGGAGCGAATCACTACAGCATGACCAATCAAGATAGTCCCCGTGATCCCAACCGACCCACCCTCAATCAAACTGAGGCAATTGCAACGATCGCTCGGTGGAGCGCCTTGTTTTTACGAGCGCATCTACTCGATGATGCAGAGGCGTTTAATCGGCTATACAGAAGAACAAACGCCCAAGATAGTAATGTCACTGTGACGAGTGAATCTGCTCAACCTGTTCGTTCTAAACCCTAGATGCAATTCCCATTTCAGGCAATCCAAGCTTGTGCCCGAAACAGTTCAGAGTTGCAAGCTGTTGCTGGACGGCACAAATTATAGTTTCTCGTGAGCTTTCTCATGCGCTCTACTCTAACGCTGCGGCAAACTTTGCTTTACAGTTGCACCTCGATCGGCATCAATTTGATCAATACCTCTGTTTCCACCTGGCTGCTTTACTATTACGCGCCGCCTAATACTACAGTTGTAGATCTTGGGAACCCTAGAAATGTCGTAAACATTTTGGG
>ERZ1066124.730-NODE-730-length-15790-cov-27.934032_pt1 | contig 15790 bp, 8 predicted proteins | sample MGYA00382771_ERZ1066124 | MGnify/ENA primary metagenome ERZ1066124 (study PRJEB33369, sample SAMEA5778354) | biofilm metagenome | biome: Industrial cooling water; feature: Water cooling tower basin; material: Biofilm | place: United Arab Emirates | collected... | reverse complement strand
CCCTTATTAAGGGGGGCTATAAACACTCTTTTTCCCCCCTTATTAAGGGGGGCTAGGGGGGATTTATCATGTTACAAAAGCTATTCATTGTAGTATTGAAACCTATATAATTTTACCTATAGTTTGGCGCCATATCTAAAGCTTTGTTTGAAAAATTTTGATTAATATCGAGCATTAAAATAGTTGTAGGTGTACCTTTTTGCTCAATGATAGCAATTTTGCTTACCCAAGTTGGTAGTCCAATACTATGGAAAGATTGGGGTACAGGTTGGATGCTAGTATCGCTAATAGAGAGCATACTTGGAGGTGTATCTGCGAGAATGCCGTAGAATTCAGCGTTTTGACCTTGGGATATAATTAGAAAGCGACCGATGTTATCGTTTTGTTGATTACGGTTGTAATTTGGGTCAAGGTATGAATAAAGATTTATTAGCATTACTGTTCGCTGACCCATTTGAGCTAATTTTGAGTTTTGTAGTGTTTGGCTGAAGTCGGGGGGACAGGTTGTGACTTTGAAGACGCTATTGACTGGTAGTGCTAACAGGTAATCGTAAATCTTAAATGTAATATACTTTTCTTCTAATACTGCGATTGATGTATCCATATATACTCCCGTTTAAATTTGCTAAAAATCTGTAGTTTTGTTTACTTAGTATTAGTAAGGTGGGCAGTGCCCACCATACGTAACAATATTTATTTGCTAATTAGTAATTTATGAGAATCAAAAACTTGAGTTACGGTAGATAGTAACTGTGCTTCTGAGTAGGGTTTGGTTAAATAAGCTCTGGCGCCTAGTTTTAGTGCTAAGTGACGATGTTTAGTAGCGGTGCGTGAACTCAAAATTAGAATTGGGATATTAGATAAATGTTCATCTGCTGCACAGTGTGCCAGAAATTCAAACCCGTTCATACGTGGCATTTCTATATCACAAATAATTAAGTGTACTTCTGGGTGAGTTTTGATATGCGATATTGCTTCGTAACCGTCGCGTGCTTGCAAAGTTTGATAACCTGCTTTTTGCAATGTAAATACTAATGCTTGACGTAGGGTTATGGAATCATCGACGATTACTACAGTTTTATTATGATTGTCTAACTTTGTTGGTAATGTAGGATAAAGGCGCCCATGTGTTGGTAAGTTTCTTTGTGGACTAGTTTTTGTTTCTTGCCAAGACTGTTCCATTATTTGTATTTCTTGGTTGAGAATATGGTCGAGCAAAGCGGCGCCGTTAATTACCAAAGTTAAACCACCATCGGCTAAAATTGTTCCACCATAAACATAAGGTGGAGTCGGAACTAACTTACCAAACGGACGGATGACTAACTCTTGCTCCCAGATAATTCTATCTACTTCGAGTGCAAGTAATTGTTCTTGGCAACGAACAATTAATAATGGTAGTGAAGTATTTCCTTCTAATGCATGAGCATCAGAAGTAATATGTGCTGGTTGACGACTTGAGTAGTCAAGAATTTCTTCGAGTCTGTAAATACGTACTAGTTCGCCTCCATTACGTTTATTTGTAGAGGAATTTGGTAAACGTAAAATTCTACCGTGTTCAGACTCTTGAATTTGTGCCGGTTTCGGTAATAAAATTTGGTCGATAGTATCTGCTGCTAATGCGTAGACTTTTTTACCGACTTGGCAAACTAATAATTTACTGATGCTGAGACTTAAAGGTATTTGCAGAGAAAAGGTAGTATTTTTATGCGCTTCGGTATGTACAGCGACTGAACCTTGAATTGCTTGCAGTTGTACTTTTACCACATCTAGTCCAACACCACGTCCAGAAACTTCGTTAACTTGTTTTGCAGTAGAAAATCCTGGTTCAAATAATAATTCTGCAAGCTGAGAGTCTGTTTGTATACGGGCAATATCTTCGGTTATTAGTCCACGGGCAACTGCTTTTTTACGGATTGCATTAAAATCAAGACCTTCACCATCGTCTTGAACGTCAATAATTAATTGACTACCTTGGTAATAAGCACGAATTTCAATATGACCAACAGGTGATTTACCGCGTAAACTTCTAATTTCAGATGTTTCAATTCCGTGGTCAAATGAGTTACGAACTAAATGTAAAAGTGGTTCATATAGTCTTTCGGCAATTGCTTTATCTACTAAGACTTCGCTACCTTTGATATTTAAATTTATTGATTTATTATATTTATTCTGTAGCTGTTCTAATACTGGGTGTAATCGATTTAAAATACTACCTAAAGGAAGCATTCGTGCCTCTAACAGCACATCTCGTGAATTTGTCAAGAGTTTTTGTTGTTTCTTTAAAAGCTGTGTTGTTTGACGATTTACTAATTCTAATAAGTCAATTTCTTGTTCCAGTTCGCCTGCTTCTTCAATAAGATTTTGAATAAAAATTTGTAGTTCGTTATAAGAATCTAATTCTAAATTGTCGAAATTATCACTTTTATTTTTATAATTATTATGTTCAGTATTATGTATTATAAGTGGATTTGACCAGTCTTGTAAATCGCCTAACATTTGCTGAAATTGTCGCAAACGACTTAAAAGCTTTCTTAAAGAGTTGCGCGTTTTAGTATCTTGCAAAAACTGGCGATTTTGATTTGTCAAAAGCTCCGCATTTAAATAATTAAGCTGTTCCAAATGGTCAACATTGACACGAACGACTTTTGGGAAAAATGCAGCAGGAGCATTATTTACTTCTTCTGACATAGGTGTACATTCTACTGGCTGATTTGACGGTGTTGCCCTAGCCTCTTCAAAGGTTACGTTAATAACTTCTTGTTCATTTAATTGTGCAAGTGCAAGTAAAGCTTCCGAAGGATATCCAGTTTCGGGGTTTTCACCTGAAACAATAGCATTATAATAAGAACGAAAATCTTCTACTGCCAACCTGGCAATTCTACGAGTTGAACGAGGATTATTATCAAGGGCAGCAATTGTTGTTTCTGCAATAGCTTCTAAACTTTTAAGTTGAATCCCTTTTGCATAATTTTGGAATAATTCTGCGGTTTGACGAAGCGCATCCGAAGCTTCTTTTGGTTTGGCGCCAGCAAGAATTGTAGCAGTTTTTTCTAATTCTGGTCTTATATAACTCTCAAACAGCGTCTTAATACTGTCAAAATCTACATTTGCCGCATCTGCTTCTTCTATTGCGTGGGTTTCTTCAACTAACTTTTCACCCAACTTTGCTCTAAACTTAGAAAAAACATCAGCAAAACGCTTAACTACCTTATCATCACTAAAAGGCAAACCATTTAGTTCTGCCATTAAAGGGTCGCGCAAGCATTCGTAACTTTCAAAGAATAAACCTTGCATTTGCGTATCAATTTCTACATCAGGCGCCTGAATTGCCCGAAAAATATCTTCAAGTGAGTGAGAAATATTTTTAATAGTTTCCAACCCCAACGTAGCTGCAATACTTTTAAGAGTATGAGTAGCACGCATTAAAGTACGTACTTGCTCAATATTATTTTTACCAACCTGTAGACTTTGTAGCGCTTGCTCAATTGTAGCCAACAGTTCTGGCGCCTCTAAAGAAAAATGATGAATTAGCTGCTCTTGATAATCATTCATTTGATTTATAATTTTAAATTGCTTTCTATCTTGTGGAGCGGGCATCCCTGCCCGCCTCCCCTATATTTAGAACGGGCAAGGATGCCCATTCCACAATATCCACTCTTATTACATTGCCACCTTAAACTGGCTAGCACTTAACTGTAAATCTTGTGCCATCTCCAACAATTCCTTAAACGAAGCAGATAATTGAATAGAATCTGCCGAAGTTTTATTAGCAATACCCGCAACTTCTGTCATGGTTTGAGTAATTGACTGGGACTGTTGATTTTGCACTTGGGTAGTTTGAGTAATGCGTTCTACCAATTCGCTAATTTGAGTTGTAGCTTCAACAATTGCATTTAATTGCTGACGTACTTCTGTAACTAACTTAGTTCCATCAACTACTTGCTGAATACCTGTATCCATTGCTGCTGCAACTTCGGTAGTACCAGCTTGAATTTCTTGTACCAATTCCTCAATTTCGGCTGTAGCTTCCGCAGATTGTCCTGCTAAACTTCTCACCTCATCTGCTACTACTGCAAACCCACGACCATGTTCTCCTGCTTTTGTTGCTTCAATAGCAGCATTAAGTGCCAAAATTTGAGTTTGGGTAGTGAAATTACTGATAAGGTTCACAACACGCGAAACTTTTTGACCAGATTCTGAAAGACGTTTAATACGCTTACTGGTTTCTGCGACGGTTTCTCTAATTGTTGTAATTCCGTCTACAGTCTTATTCATAGCACTTTCGCCTTCTTTAACTGTTTGATTGGCTTTTTGTACAGCTTCTTCAACCAAACTCGCACTAGTAGCAACCGCTTCTGTAGAAGTTACCATTTCTTGGATTTGTGAGACAGCTTGAGAAAGTGCTTGGAATTGCTGTTGTGCTTGGTTTGCTAGTTCTACAATTGAAGACTCGCTATTTTGCGAAGTGCTGGCAACTGCTTGAGAAGCTTGTTGTACTTGTGTTACTAACTGACGCAGGTTTTCTAGGGTGTTGTTATAGGTATCAGCAATTTTACCAACTTCATCATCGGTGACAGGCGCCCGTACCGTCAAATCTCCTTGCAATGCTGGTTGTACCGCAGATAGTAACTGTGCAACTTCTTGCTGTAAAGCTTCGTTAGCTAGTTTCTCACGTTTTGCAGCTTCACTGAGTTGTTGCGACTGAACCTCTAGCTGTTCTAAATACTCAGACTGTTGTAAAACAATACCAAGCTGAGTTGAAACTTGAATTAATAAATTAACTTCGCCTTCTTCCCAATTACGAGGTGTGGTGTTTTGATAGGTTAACAATAAACCCCAGAGTTGCTGTTCACCTTTAAATAAAGGCGCCGCAATATAAGCTCTAGCTCCCCATTGTTCGAGAGTTTCGCGACTAAAGGTTAAATCAGCACTCAAATTAATATCATTAATCGCGCTGGGTTCATTTTTACGATAGCGACCACCCGAACTTTCTTGTAAAATCGGGTCTGATGTTAATGCCATCTCTGTTCCAGCTATCTTGAGATAACCACTACCGACATCTTCAACAATAAACTCACCACTCCAGTCTGGATTAAAGCGATAAATAACCGCTCGGTCAACACTCATTAATTGACGAAGTTCTTGGGTAATAGAACGGAAGAGTGAATCTGGGTTAAAGTTCTTTTGCTGTAAACGCTCAACAATACGCTGTCCAATCTTAAAGATAAATTGCACAAAGTTGGTTTCTCGTTCTGCCAATTTAGACAACTGCTCAGACTGTTGCCTTACTTCCTCTAGATATTTTACTTGTTTGAGCGCAACGCCAACCTGAATACCAACCTGAATTAGCGAACTCAATTCTCCTTTTTCCCAAGCTCTAGGCTTATCGTTTTGATACGCTCCTAATAATCCCCAAAGTTTTTCTCCTGCAAACACTGGTACAATAATGTATGCTCTTGCTTCCATCTGCTCTAATAACTCGACGTGGCAAGGAGAATGTCCAATTGTGTAAATATCTTCAACAACAAGCGAGTCATTATCTTTATAACGACCACCTTGGGTTTCTTGCAAATAAGAGTCTTCAATAACAGGAATAACTTCAACTACGCGACTCCAACCACTAACTACAGACTCTGCTACAAATACTCCACTCCAGTCTGAGTTAAATTGGTATAGCGCAACTCGACTGCAACTCAGCATTTGGCGAGTTTCTTGAGTCGCTATTTTAAAAATTGTGTCTATACGTTCGGAAGCTAAATTTGAGCGCATATGTCCAGTCAGTCGGAACACAGCTTCTAAATCCATTGTGCGTGACAAACGGCTAGTAATACGGGCTAGTGCTTGCTCGCGCGCTGCAGAACGTTCAATTTGTTTGGAGGATTTTTGTATTTTGATTTGTGCTTCCATTTGCTGTATCGCAACAGCTAAAGGTAAAGCGAGTTGCAGCATAAAGTCTACTTCTGACTGTTGCCAAGCACGCGGGGCAGAGTTTTGGTATGCTGCTAACAATCCCCAAAGTTTGTTATCAACAAATAAAGGCACAACAATATAAGCACGACACTGATACTTTTCGAGTGTTTCAATATAACAAGGACTATACCCCTCTGCATAAATATCATCGATTTGCTTATACCTTTGTCCACGTGCATATTCACCTCCTTTCGTTTGTTTAAGGTAAGTATCCGCTTCCGGATTTGAGGACAAAGCAGCGAAATTTTTAACGGTACAACGGTCGTGTTCAGATAAGTTACCGCGCAAACTAGTATCACGGTCTTGTTCATCTACTACCGATATCCAACCTGCTCCTACAGATTCGGCAATAAATTCACCCGTCCAGTCTTCATGAAAATGATAAATACCTACACGGTCACATTGTAATAGGCGCCGAATTTCAACGGTAGCAAAGCGAAACAAATTTTCAAAGTTAAGCGACTGACCGATTTTATGAGTGATACGAGCAACAAGCTTTTCTTGTTCAGAGCGTTCTTCAAGTAAAGCTGTAAATCTTAATGGCTGGAAGCACAATAACAACTCACGTCCAATTTGACTTAAGAAAGTAAATTCATGTTCTTGCCAAACTCGTGAATTAGAACATTGTTGAATTGATAAAATTCCCCAAACTTTACCATCGAGTCTTAGAGGTAAATTTAGACTCGCTCTTAACTGAAAATCTCCCCATAGCTTTTGTTGGTCTGGAGTTAAGTAAGATGTTTTGATATCATCGTAGCTAATTATACTCTGCTTTTTATAGTTTGTTGCTTGCTCATATCCAAACACTACCATTGGCATACCATTACGCATTGCTGGCGTAAAACCGCGCGATACAGCTTCACCGACTACAGTACCAGATGTTTCGCTATCAAAACGGTAAATTAATACCCGGTCGGCGCCTAAAGCTTCAAAAACACAATCAACAGCAACTTCAAAAAGTTCTTCAATAGTAGAAGCTTGCTGCATTTTTTCAGAAATCAAGGTTACTTGCTGGTTAATAATAGCAAGTTCCGAATCACTAATCGATTTTTGCGATTTTGGTTTTACCGACTCCACAGGTTCAATCTTACTCGATTGAATTAGTGGTTCTTGTGTTGTCAATTTTGATGATTTTGGTGTTGTTGATGATGGTTTACGCACGCTTTTTTCAGATTTAACGGCGCCGTTTTTTGTTGCATCTAATTCTGTTGTCATTTTATTTATTCCTTATAAAAAATTGAATCTTAGAAACCTGGTTTCTTTATGAAAATTGTAATAAATATTACAGCCTTGGGTAGAAACCAGGTTTCTTTTGCATTTACACATAAAACTGAACCACAGCTTTTGGATTAAAAACTGTCGAACCGTTAGGTAAATATCCTGTAATAAAGGGAAGTAGCTGCGTAGAAAACGAGCCAGGTTTAGCAGGAATAATTTGTGTAGTGTCGTGTAATTCGACTTCGTTTACAGATTTTACAACTATTCCAAAGCAATAGTTATCGAGTTGTATTACTATTGCTATTGGCTGTTTTGATAAAGGTACCTGCTCATATAAAGACGCACTTCCTATCATATGCTCTAAATCGATTAACCATAACATTTCCCCTCGCCAATTATATGCTCCTAAAACACTGCTAGGAATTTCAGGTACACCTAGAATTTCATCTAAATTTACCCGCAATATTTCTGTTATTTGTTCTAATGCAATAACACTATTACCGTACTTACCAATCGGAAAACTTAATAACCTTTGTCGGTTGTCTTCTAATGGAATATCAAATATTGACTGTGTGTTAGAAATTTTTAATAGTGAATCAAGTGATGGTAACATATATATTATATTATTTGATTATAATGGCAATTGAATAATAAACTCGGCGCCTTCACCATATTTAGACTTTACATCAAGAGAACCTCCATGTTTTTCAATAACTATCTGGCGTGCAATAGCCAAACCTAAACCAGTTCCTTTACCTACAGCTTTAGTAGTAAAAGCATATCCAAAAATCTTCTCTAATATTTCTTCTCGAATTCCCATGCCATTATCTTTAATACTAATTAAAACATGTGTTTTTTTAGAGTTTAGAGAAGTTTTAATTGTAATTTTAGGATTTTGACATTTGTTTGTATTATGTTGACAAGAATCTCTCAAAGCGTCAATTGCATTTACTAATAAATTCATAAACACTTGATTCAAAGGTCCTGGATAACAATTTATCTCAGGAATGTTACAGTAGTCTTTTATAACTTCAATTTTAGGCAATTTATCATTAGCTTTAAGTTTATATTTAAGAATCATTAATGTACTATCTATTCCTTCATGAATATCAAATGGAACTTTTTCGTATGTGTCGTTTCGACAAAATACTCTAAATGATTCACTAATATCTTTAATTCGAGTTGCACTTTCATACATCGTATTAATTATATTCAATAAATCTTCTGTTAAAAAATCTAATTCAATTTCTTCTGCATGATTTTGAATTTCTGCTTCTGTTGCTTTTTGTTGATGTAGCTGTAAATGTTGCACTAGTTCACGTACATATGTAGCAGCATAAACCGAATTTGCACTAATGGCGCCTACAGGGTTATTAATTTCGTGAGCAACACCTGCTACTAATTGTCCAAGTGTGGACATTTTCTCATTTTGTATCAGTTGAAGTTGAGATTCTTGTAATTGCTCTAACGTTGATTTTAATTCTTTACTTTGTGTTTCTAATTGCTTATTTAAATTTCTTAGCTTTACATGTACATTAACTCGTGCTATAACTTCTTCTTTTTGTAAAGGTTTAGTAATATAATCAACGGCGCCTAAATTTAACCCTCGAACTTTATCTTCTGTTCGAGATAATGATGTCATAAATATAACTGGAATATCATGCGTTGACTCACTTTTCTTAAGACGTGAGCATATTTCAAAGCCATCCATTTCTGGTAACATCACATCTAGCAAAATCAAACTAGGTGATATCTCTTCGACTTTTTTAAATGCAGTCTCAGCATCATTGGCAATTACAACATCAAAACCTGCACTTTTAAGTATCGCTAATAGTAAAGTCGCATTAGTTAGACTATCATCTACTATTAATATTTGATTTTGCTGAGATGAAATCATAACGAAATTATAAGCCTTTTAGAGTTAAATGTAAGGTGGGCAGTGCCCACCCTACGTATGTGTTCATTTACAAAGTTTAATTGGTATTTCCAAAATGAATTTACTCCCTTTATTTGCTTGAGAAAGATAATAAAGCTTTCCTCCATGTCGCTCAATAATTTGATAGCTAACTGACAAACCTAGTCCAATTCCTTTACCAACTGGTTTAGTACTAAAAAAGGGGTCAAAAAGTTTATTTTGAATATCTTGCTGAATTCCTCTACCGTTATCCTCAATGGATACTTGTATAAACTTTTTATCTAAGATTGAAGTAGTGATAGTAATATGTTTCTCTGCGCTCTCACATACTTTCAGCTCATCAATGGCATTAATTAGCAAATTCATAAACACTTGATTTAATTGACTGGCAAAGCATTCAACCAAAGGAAGTGTACTGTATTGTTTAATAATTTCTATGCTTTGCCCTGTTGGATGTTCTGTTGGATGGGCCTCTAATTTATGCTTCAATAGTAAAAGTGTACTTTCTAATCCTTCATGAATATCAATTTCTTTTACCTCAGCTTCGTCAAAACGTGAAAAAGTTCGCAGTGATTTTACTAATTGACTAATCCGCTCTGCGCCTGACTTTAAAGACTGACACAGTTTAGGCAAATCATGAATGATATAATCTATATCCGCTTGCTCAATTTCTTCTTGTAAACTTTGATTTGGTTGAAAATGATGCTGTTTTAAGCTTGCAAGTAAATTTAGTAGTGTTTGAGTATGATTATTAATATGGCTGATGTTTCCATATATAAAGTTGATAGGATTATTAATTTCGTGTGCAATTCCAGCCACAAGCTGCCCTAAACTCGACATTTTTTCACTTTGAATAAGCTGACTTTGGGTTTGCTTGAGGTGGTTAGTGCGCTCTTGCACCTGAAATTCTAAATTTGTATTGAGTCCTTGTACCTGCTGATAAAGACGGTATTGTGCAACAGCGGTAGAAAACCTTTCTCCTAATGCACTCGCATATTTAACCTCACCTTCAATCCAAGCTTGAACTTGATTTGTTTTAATTTGGCGCCAGACTTCAAATGACTGTCTTGGCATTAATTGTCTAGTATCAGGGTTATGATATCCTGCCCAGTTAATTTCGGTATCGATTTCTGAACGGAAAATAGTTAAACAACCGAGAACGGTGGCGCCAAACACTAAGGGAATAATTAATAAGCTGCGAATTCGAGTCGATTCAAAATAAGGCGCCAAAGTCCGGAATAATGGTTCTCGATATAAATCGTTGATTGCCCATAATGTACTAGTAACTTGCTCGTCTGATACTTCAGCAATGTCATATACGCTTCGCATCCACTGTACTGACCAAGGTTTATACCCCGTTTGGTCAACTTCGGTTTCTATGACTGAATACAAATACTTTTGCCAAAGTCGATTTTCTTCAATGACTCGGTTTTCTTCAGTGTCTATTACATCTGGCTGAATTCCGCATGTAAAAATTTCTACCGACTGTGTACCCGAAGCAAGTAAATATAATCTTCCCCCTGAAGCATCGAAGGTTTTTACTGCTTCTTCAAGTGCAGGTTGTAATTTAACAGTCGGAGAAGTATAAAGATTTTTAGTTAAATTATTTATATTAGCTTCTTGGCGTGCTTGGTCGCGAACTTGATTTAATAAAATAGAATGTGAAATCGCGATACATACCTGGTCAACTACTGCTTGAATCAACTGTAGTTCTTCTTCTGTCACCTTCCTCGGTTCAGAATGATGCGATACCAATAAACCCCACAACTGAGCAACTTTAGGTAATGAAGGAGGTTGATATTGACCTGTTTGTTCGCTTTCCAAAACAATTGGTACAACAATAGATGATTTCACCCCCATTACCGTTAAATATTCAACGTGGCAAGGGTCAACAGGACGATAACGAATATCTTGGTCTGGGTTGACCTCTCCATTTGGGTTACTCAAAGGACTAATACCAATTTCATGCGATGTTAAATCAACAACAGTGCGTTGCCGTGCCCGTACAAACAATTCACGCGCATATAAAGGTATGTCATCCGCAGGAAAATGTAACCCCATTAAAGAAGGTAATCGATTTTCGGCTCTGGATTCTGCAATTACCACCCCACTGCCATCTGAATTAAACTGATAAATTTTTACGCGGTCTGTATCTAGATACGCACGCACCTCCGCAGTCATTGCGCTCAAAATCTCTTTCAACTCCAAAGATTGCCGTACACGGTTAGCAATGCGGTGAAGCAATATTTCTTGCTTGAACATTAATGTTTTATTAGATGACTTCATACAATACTTTTGACATGTGAATATATTCCCCTCTTCTGTAAAAAAAGGGGTTGGGGTGAGGTTTAACAGTATTTATACTTGAACTATTAATTAGTCAATTAAATATAGAATGCGTCAAGCAATATCAACACTTAATCTAATGCCAAATGCAATGTATAAATAATCGAGTAACATAATATTAACTAAATCTAATATTTCTTGACTTCAGCATAAATACATAAAGTATTTCGCTCGTTCTAAGCAGTGAGGTGTCAAACCCCTACACCCATATTTAATTTAATCGAATAATATTGTTTAGCACCAAACAAAAAAGCCTGCAAATCACAGGCGTAAAGTAGAAAATTTTAATCCCCCCCCAACCCCCCCTTAATAAAGGGGGGAAAATAACATAGATTCTTACCCCCCCCCTTAACAAGAGGGAAGAATAACATAGATTCTTACCCCCCCCCTTAACAAGAGGGAAGAATAACATAGATTCTTAGCCCCCCTTAATAAGGGGGGTTGGGGGGATCAGTTATATTAAATTGCATTTTGATTCTCAAATAAACCAAACTAATTAAAAGTTTTGCCCAGCATAAATCGAGCGAACTTCACCATTGCGACGAATTACAGCTTCACCTCCTTCAACTTCAACTAAAGTCCATCCACTGGCACCAATAGCTTCGCCAATTTCTATTCTGCGAGTAACGCCATTGACTTTAAATAAAGCCGCAGATTTATCACCAAGTTCGAGTAATCCTTCAAGTGTGTGAGAAATAGGATTAGTAGGAGCAACAGCAACTTCTAATGGTTGTGGTTGTGCTGGTCTAACTGTTTCTGTATTGGTTTGTGCTTTTGGTTTTGCGGTTGGGAGTTGCGGTGGAATTGCACGGAATGCTGAAAGATTTACACTCGGTGCTTTTGGTGGATTGATATTAATTGGTGTACGCGCGATGGTTAGCGGTTTGAGTGCAGGACGTACCGCAGCAAACACATTCAAAGGTTTAGTAGCGTTATTAAGTTTTTTACCAACATTATTTAGCGCGGTTTTTACTGATGGAGCTTGAGGTAATGCACGTGCTTGCGACTGTGGTTGTGTTGGTACTGGTGGTAATAACCCTTGAACACCCGGAATTTGCGGTGGTGTATAACGCATTGGCAAAGGCGCCTGATATACAGGAATATAGATACGTTCTACAACTGTAGTTGAACGACCATTAGTAGGAGCAATATTATTTGCTGCCATTGGAGGAGGCAGTTGTCCTGCGGGAGTACCAGCCATTGCAATAGGTTGAGGATTTGCAACAGCCATATATGCAGATTTGGTAGACTGATTTGAAAGTTTAATATCTTGTCGGTCTATTGCAGCTAAGGCGCCGAGCATGTAATTTACTAAATCAGTTTGCACGTCCGCGACTTGATCGATTTCCTCCATTGCCGTTTCATTTGGCGCCATTAACGACTGTTGGAACGAACGCGACACTAAACGATTTAACAAACCAGAATTATTTATACAAACCATCGCCACAGCTGCTACACCAACAGTTGCAGCTAAGGAAAATATTTTATTCAACCAGCGTCGAGGTTTGCGATGTTTAATAGCAGTTTTAGGAACAGCGTTTTGAGTGGTCTTTCGAGTGCGAACTTTACTCAGCTGCTGATTATTAACAGTCACCTGCTCAGTTCGATTAATTACGACAGGCGGCACCTTGATTGTTTGCAGACGAACATATTCTGGTTCGATGGTATGTATAGGAATACCGCTTTTACCATCAAGAATATGGTCAATATCAGCAAAAAGTTCATCCATTAAACCATCAGCATAATTGTCGATAGACCAGGGTTCGCTAACGATTAAATCTTCAGATGGTTCTTCTAGAAGAATATGGGTACTGGCTTCGGTAGACATAACGACTTTCAGTTATAGAATTTTAGGGCGGTTCGGATTATGACCCTCACCGCATTTAATGGGTACTTTTGAGCTATGGGAGTGGGTCGGGCGCCCAATGCTCGTGAGCGAATTTACTAGGTGAAAATTGAATTTGTAACTAATTCAACAACTTCTATTTCTTACTCAGAAAAAATACTGAGGAAATAGTTTGTTTTCATCCGGGACTAAGTGATAATGACTAGTATAATTATGTGTCATCTATCGCATCAGTCCCTTAGATGTATACCCTACTACTATACTCGCGCTTCATGATGCTTTTTTTAAGCTAATGCCGGAAATTCTTTCTCTGACTGATTTTGACGAATTTCTAAAAAGATTAATAAAGCATTTACATCGGCTGGGTTGACTCCACCGATACGCGCGGCTTGACCGATAGTAAGGGGTTTCACCTTAGATAACTTTTCTCTTGCCTCCTTTGATAAAGTTTCAATCAATGTATAATCTAATTCAGCAGGTAGCTGTTTATTTGCTTGACGAGCAATTTGTTCAATTTGACTTTGCTGACGTGCTAAATACCCTGAGTATTTAATATCTATTTCGGCGCCTTCAGTTTCGGCGCGGTCGAGTTCAGTATTACCAAGTTGGTACTTATTCAAATCTACATAATGAAAACCAGGGCGCCTAATTAAATCAGCAAGAGTAATAGAACCTTTAATAGCTTGCCCGGTAGCATTTGCAATTTGTTTACCAACTCCTGATTGTTCTTTAACTCTGGTTGCATACAGCCGTTCTTTTTCAGCAGTAATATTAGCTTGCTTACGGGTGTACATTTCCCAGCGACGGTCATCAATTAAACCAATTTCTCGTCCCAAAGGTGTTAAACGCTGATCGGCATTATCTGAACGTAGAACAAGTCGATACTCTGAGCGACTAGTTAACATTCGGTAGGGTTCGCGTAAATCTTTAGTACACAAATCATCAACCAAGGTACCTAAATAACTTTGTTCACGAGGAAATACAATCATTGATTGACCACGTACAAATCGAGCGGCATTAACTCCCGCCACAATTCCTTGGGCAGCAGCTTCTTCGTAACCAGTTGTACCATTTACTTGTCCCGCACAAAACAAACCTTCAACTTTCTTAGTCATCAATGTCGGAAAACACTGGGTTGCAGGCAAATAATCATACTCTACCGCATAAGCGGGACGCAGCATTACACATTTTTCGAGTCCCGGCAAAGTTCGCAGCATTTGTAGCTGTAGATTTTCGGGTAGTCCAGTTGAAAAGCCTTGAATATAAAGTTCTGGAATATCGCGTCCTTCGGGTTCAATAAAAATTTGATGACTGTCTTTATCAGCGAATCGCACAATTTTATCTTCGATAGAAGGACAATAACGTGGCCCCTTTGCTTCTACCCAACCACCGTACACAGGTGACAAATGTAAATTTTCATTAATTAATTTATGCGTTTCCTTGGTAGTGCGCGTCATATGGCAAGGAAGTTGTTCGCGCTCAACCCATGCTTCTGGGTCAAAACTAAACCAGCGCACATCAGTATCACCTGGTTGCAAAATCATTTTGCTGTAATCTACCGACCGCTTATCAACACGTGCAGGTGTACCAGTTTTGAGGCGCCCAGTTTCAAAGCCAAGTTTGTTAAGGGTTTCTGTTAAACCTTCGGCAGCAAATTCTCCCGCGCGTCCAGCGGCCATTGACTTATTACCAACCCAAATTTTGCCACCCAAAAAAGTGCCAGTTGTGAGAATTACCGCTTTACATTCAAAAGCGACACCAAAATAAGTTTGAACACCAATGACTTCATCATTTTTACCCAGCACCAAATCTGTCACCATACTTTCGCGAACCATCAAATTCTCTTGGTTCTCGACAATAGTCTTCATAATTGCCGCATACTCGCGCTTATCAGTTTGCGCGCGTAAAGCCCAAACCGCAGGACCACGCGAAGAATTAAGAATACGTTTTTGTAAATAAGTACGGTCAGCCATCTTGCCAATTTCCCCACCAAGTGCATCAACTTCGTGCGTCAATTGAGATTTTGCTGGGCCACCAACTGCTGGGTTACAAGGTTGCCAACCAATTTTATCTAAATTCAGTGTCAACAGCAGAGTGCGACATCCAAGACGTGCTGTCGCAAGTGCAGCTTCACAACCGGAGTGACCTGCACCAACGACGACCACATCGAAAGCGTCTTGGAATTCTACTTTTTCGTGCATGGTCATAATAAAACAGTAAGCATGTTTAGATACTGTTAATTTTAACCGAAATAAACCATACTTTGTAATTCAGATTGCCTTTAGGGTAGGTTAAATTAATTACAATGCCTGTAACTAGATAGAACTATTTTATCAATCGCCGATTAAAATCAATATTTACTCATGAATAAGCTAAAATTTACCTAAACTTTACAATCAAAGTATTAAATAAAACCATCCTCACTCAAGCATGAAAATCCTTCAATTAACCTACTACGACAAAAAAATAAACTGGCGCCTATCCCCAATGCACTT
>ERZ1066124.724-NODE-724-length-15968-cov-8.747314_pt1 | contig 15968 bp, 5 predicted proteins | sample MGYA00382771_ERZ1066124 | MGnify/ENA primary metagenome ERZ1066124 (study PRJEB33369, sample SAMEA5778354) | biofilm metagenome | biome: Industrial cooling water; feature: Water cooling tower basin; material: Biofilm | place: United Arab Emirates | collected... | reverse complement strand
CTCTACCCCGGCCACTGCCCCTCAAGCCGCTTCAATAACCCGCAACTTGGGTTAAGTAGCGATTTTTCATCGTCGGACGAACAAAAAGTGAAAAACTGCCGCAAGGCTCACAAACGCCGTGCGCGAAGCGCCAAATGTGGAGAAAATCAGAAATAATTGCACTCATATTTTTGGGTGATGAGGTGTATATGTTCGAGTATATGAAATTAAAAACGCTCATTGCCGGTGTTGTAAACACGGGCAATGAGCGTTCGCTCGGCGCCGAAAAATCAGGGCGGCTTTCCTCCGCGCGTACGTACCGCTTCGTGCTGGTACGTGATGCCGGGCTGAGTCCGCCGTTGGAGAGCCGCTAAACGGCGGACTGAAGTCCGCGCTACAGCTAGCACCCGAGATACCTGGATGGTCTAGCGTCCGCCGACGAGGCTGCTCAGGCGCTGAAACCAACGTCTGACGGGGCCAAGCAGGGTGGTCGGGCCGACCGGGCCGACCGGGCCGACCGGCCGAGTAGCCGAATCGAGGGACCGGGCGGCGATGATGGCCTGGAAGTACCCTGGCGGCAGCGGGCAACTGGCCGGGGGGCGCAGCCTTTCGCGCAGCCGCTCGCGCTGCCGTACCCGCTGCTCGTCAAGCGCCGGCTCATCGACGGAAAAAAACGAGGGCGCCACGGCTCGGCCTGATCAGGGGGTGAAAATGAAGGAACGGCTACCGGGCCGCTCAACCGGCATCGGCAACCGGCCGCCGGAGTCGGCGACGCGCGTACCACACGCCTGCCAGCAGCACCACGGCCGAGGCGGCATCAGACCCCAGCGGCACGGCCGTGGGCGCGGGGCCGCCGTTGCCGGGGTCGTCTTCGGGGAAGAGGTCGGCCGGCTCGCTCGTGTAATCGTCGTTGCCGCCGAAGTCATCGACCTCCGCCACATCGGCGGGGGCAGATGCCGTGGCTTGGGAAGGAAACGGCGCGAGTGCCAACAGCACCACCACCACCAACCATCGCGGGCCGGCTGGAAAATGGGGAGTGCGAACGGCGAAAAAGCGAATCATTGGCGTGAGATGGGGAAAAAGCGAACCACACAATCAAAACAGAAAATCGGCGCCTTCCCCCTCCGTTCCCACCCACCGGGCGGTGAGCGGGAACGGAGGAGTTTCGGCGGGCAGCCCTTACCGCCCAATCACCACCTTCCGCGCCCAGCCCGTAGCGGCGGGGGCGCCCGTGGGTCTCAGGCGGAGGGTGTACACGCCTTGCGGCAGCTCGTGCACGTCGAGGTCGGCCTGGGCGGTGCCCAGCTCGGGCCGGAGCGTGGCGCGAAGTAGCGTACGGCCGAGGGCATCGACCAGCTCGGCCTGCACCGCGCCGAGGCCGGTGGGCAGGCCGTCGAGACGGACGCGCACATCGGTTTGGGCCGGGTTGGGGAACACGTCGAGGCGGGCCGTGGCGAAGTCGAGCGCCGGCGTGAGGCTGGTCGGCGTGCCCGCGCCGAGGTTCAGGTAGAACCGGGGCGTGGTGTTGGCCGCCACCATCCGGAACACGTAGGCCGAATCGACGGCCAGGTTCGTGACGGTGCCCATCTGGCGGTCTTCGAGCCACACGGGCGCCCCGGCGGGCAGGTTGAGAAGCTGCCGCGCCGTGAGGCGGTACTGCCCATCGGCCGGTACGCGCACGGCGAGCGGGATGACGTGGCCGTTGGTCAAATCAGCCACGGGCAGGCCGTTGATGGCGAACGACTCGGTGCCGTTGGATGACCACAGCGTCGGGTAGCCGTCGCCGGAGAGCACGGGCTTGCCGGCGTCGAAGGCGCCATCGAAGGCGCGGGTGGCGCCCTGCTCGAAGTACACCACGGCCTCATCGTCCTTGCCGGTGGCGGGGGCCGTCACGACGAGGCGGATGGTCGGGCGCGTTTCGGCCGTGGCCACCGGCTGGCCGGGCGCCGCGCGGCGGAAGGCCGGGCTGGTCCAGGTGGTGAGGCGGGCGGCGTTGGTGAAGGTCAGCGTGGCCGTGCCGGGGGTGTTGACCCGCACGAAGAAGCCCTGCATCGACGCCAGTTCGGGCTGGGCCGAGTTCACCGACTGCCCGTTTACCCACGACGCGTATTGGCCGGTGTAGCGGCCGGTGGGCTGGTGGATGTAGAGCGCGTTGTTCACGGCGGCGGGCTTGCTCACCAAGCGCCAGTCGATGGGCGCGGGGTAGGGGTTGCCGACCAGGTTCCAGCCCGAGACGCTGAACGCGCCGCGCGTGAGGGTGGGCGTGGTCACGGGGCCGTTCTGGAACGTGCCCGTGATGTCCACCTTCGTGTCGGGGTCGGTTTGGGCCGAGTAGCCTTTACCCGGAATCAGCGCCGTCGTGGTGGAGGCGGGCACCATCCAGCCGCGGTCGAAGATCGGCGTGGCGGTCGGGATGTGCTGATCGTCATAGACGTACAGCGTCGGGAAGGGCCGCACGGCGTTGGGGTTGGCGGCCGTGTTGAACGCCGGGTTGATGTTGAACACCGGCAGGTCGTCGGCAAACTCATTGACGGTGCTGGTGTTGGCCCGCATCGGCGATGAATAATGGCGGTAGCCGGGCGGGCGGGTGCCGCCGCTCAGGGGCGCATCGATGTAGCGCTCGGTGGTGCCGAGGCCCGTGCAGATGCCGCCCGTCGGGGTGTTCACGATCATCCCCGTGCCGGTCGGGTTCGACAGCAACGTTACCGCATTGCCGCAGGCCAGATTGCCCGAGCCGGGCGCCAGCGTCAGCACCTGTTGGATGCCGAGGTAGCCAGGACCGGCGCACGTCACGCCTGCCGGGTTCTGGATGGTCCAGTCGCCGAAGGTGGTGGGCACGGTGGCGGTGCAGGTTTGGGCTCCGGTGCCACCGCCGCCGCCGCCCACGGCCGTAGCCGAGCCGCCGAGGTGGCCGCCCGCGCCGTTGCCGCCCGAGCCGTTGCCACCGGTGCCGCCGTTGGCCCAGATGCCGTTGCCGTTGGCGCCGAACGTGCCGCTGCCCGTGAACGGGCCGCTGAAATACAGCGGGCAGTTGGTGCCGAGGCGCACGCCTGCCGTGCTCGTGTTGCCAATGCTGATGCCGTAGAACTGGCAATGCAGCATCGAGCCGCCGCGCGTGATGGTCTGGCCCGCCGTGCCCTGGAAGTACACCGTCCAGGTAGCCGGGAAGAACAGGCCCGTTACGTGCCAGTTGCCCGTCACGCCGATGTGACCGCCGAGGCGCACGCCGCCCGTGCTCGTGTTCGAGAGGGTGATGTGGTGGAATGCCGATTGCAGCGTGTTGCAGGTAATGGTCTGCGGCGTGGTGCCCACGAAGCTGCTCCCGAACCCGCAGCCGCAGTAGCGGCCGTCGTTCGTCCAGCTGCCGGTCCAGGCGGCGTCGCGGATGAGCGAGACGCCGGCGGTGGAGTTGTTCGTGTTGCGCCAGTCGTGGAAGGTCGTCAGGGCCGATCCGCCGATGGTTTGGGCGCCGGTGCCCGCGAAGAGCACCAGTTGGCCGCCCGCCGCGAAGCCGCCGTCGTTGATCCAGTTGCCGGTTACGCCGATGGCGTTCAGCAGCGTAACGCCGGTCGGGTTGACGAAGCGGATGTCGTGGAAGCGGGTGTTGCCCGACGAGCAGGTGATGGTTTGCGGCGCCGACCCGTCGAAGGTGGTCAGGTAGCCGCAGCCGCAATACACCCCGTTGTCGATGAAGTTGCCGCGCACGCGGATGTTCACGTCCTGGCGCACACTCACCGGGTTGTTGATGGTGAGGTGGAAGAAGTTCGTCACGGCCGGGCCGTAGATGAACTGCGCCACCGTGCCCACGAACCACACGCGCCAGCTGTTCGGCAGAAACACATTGCGGTTGGTCCAGTTGCCGGTCAGGCGGATATCGAGGTTGAGCTGCACCACGGCCGCCACGTCGATGATGACGTGGTGGAAGACGATTTGGCTCGGCCCGTAGATGTTCTGCGTTCCGGTGGTGCCCTGGAAGGTCATGCCGAAGCCGCCCGCCCGGAACCCGGCCGTGTTGCGGAAATCGCCCGTCAGGCCGATGGGGCCGAAGAGGGTGGCGCCGCCCGCGCTGCCGTTGTTGAACGTGAGACCGCCGAAGCGCGTGCCGCCGCCTGCCAGGCCGTAGATGCCCTGCGCGCCGTTGCCATCGAAAGTGGTCGTGAAGCCGCCCGCGCGCCAGCCGCCGAGGTCGCGGAAATCGCCGGAGCAGCGGATGTTCTGCGCCAGCGTGACCGTGCCGGTCGGGTTGTTCACGTTGATGCCGCAGAAGCGCGTGACGGTGGTGCCACCAATGGTTTGCAGCGTCATGCCATCAAAATACACCACCCGGCAGACGGGCCAGTTGATGGTGCCGTTGTTGAGGCAGTCGTGCTTGATGTGGAGTTCGACTTCCACGTTCACCACCGCGTTGAGATTCACGATGATGTCGTAGAAATTGAACACCGCCGCCGTGCCGTAGATGCGCTGCGGCGCCGTGCCCGCGAACACGCAGCCGTAGGTGACGGGCACCAGCGAGCCGTTGATGCGGATATCGCCGCGCAGGTTCAGGTTCACGGCCAGCGTCACGGTCCCATCAATCCAGAGGTGGTAGAACAGCGGGGCGTTGGCGCCGCCAATCGTGCCCGTGCCGCTGAACGTGCAGAGGTGCAGGTTGGCGAGCCACGCGCCATCGTTGGTGAGGCTGCCGCTGAACCCGACCGGCACTTGCAGGCTCGCCGTGGCGCCGGGCGCCGTGTAGGCGTTGCCGAACACGATGCCGCTGCCGCTCACGGTTTGCGTGCCGGTGCCGTAGAAGCCCACCGTGCGCCCCGTGCCGACGAACCCGGCCGTGTTCAGGAAATTCCCGACCAACCCGATGTTCGACCCCAGCGACACGCCCGCCGCGTTGGCGAAGGTGAGGTGCCCGAAGCGGGTGCCCGCGCCGGTGCTCACGGTCTGCGCGCCCGAGCCGTCGAAAATCGTGAACCAACCGCCGCCAAGCAGGATGCCCGTGCCGCCGAAGTTGCCGCGCACCCGAATGGTCTGGTTCAGCGTCACACTCAGCAGGTTATTGATGGTGAGGTGATAGAAATTCGTCACCACCGGCCCGCCGATGAGCTGGTTGGCGGTGCCCTCGAAGAACACCGTAAACAAGCCCGGCACGAACACGCCGTCGAGGTACCAGTCGCCGTACACGTAGATATTCGTGTTGAGCGTCAGGCTCGTGCTGCTCGTTATGCGGACGTGGTGGAAATCCCAGCGCCCCGGCCCGCTGATGGTTTGCGCCGTGCCGTTGAACCACACTTCAAACCCGCAGCCGCAGAAGCGCCCGTTGCCCGACCAGTTGCCCGTGCCGCGCACGTTCACGCCGAGCGCGAGGCCCGTGGCCGACGAGTTGTTGTTCACGAGGCCCGCGAACACGGGCACCAGCGGCCCGCCGATGGTTTGGGTGGTAGTGCCATCGAACGTGACGGGGAAGCCCGCCGCACTCCAAAGGCCGCCGAGGTAGCCGAAATTGCCCGCCACCCGGATGGGACCGCCCAGGCTCGCGCCGCCCGCGCTGGTGTTGTTCCAGCGCACCTCGCCGAAGCGGGTGCTGCCGCTGCCGCCCACCGTCTGCGCGGCCGTGCCGCTGAACAGCACGTAGTAGCCCAGGCCCGTGAAGTTGCCGAGGTTCACCCAATCGCCATCGACGATGATGTGTTGGTTGAGCGTCAGATTGACCGTGTTGTTGAACGTGACGTGGTAGAAATTCGTCACCGCCGACCCGTCAATCACCTGGTTCACGCCATCAAAAATCACCCGCCGTGTGCCGCAGTTGAAGAGGCCGTCGTTGGTGAGATTGCCACGGATGATGATATCGACATCGAGCGTCACGTTTGCCGTCACGTCAATCACCAAATCGTAGAACACCACGTTCACCCCGGCGATGTTGGCCGAGCCGGTGAAGCGCACCTGCTGCGTGCCGGGGTTGAAGACGTAGTTGTTCGTCCAGAAATTGGCGATGCTCAGGTCAGACGCCTGCGTGATGCCCAACGGGTTGTTGAACACCACGTTGTAGAAAGGAATCACGCCGGAGCCGATGCCGCCCACCGTGCCCGCCGGGGCACCGCCGCCGCCCCAGAACGTAAACGTGCTGGTGCCGGGGCTGATGGCGCCGCCGTTGTAAATGCTCCAAGCCGACAAGCCCGTACCCCACGACACGGCGCCGCCCGTCTGCACGTAATACGTGCCCCACTGCATCGAGCCGCCGCCGCTGAACGCGGAGGTGCCCGGCAGGAACAGGAAGTACTGGTAGCCCTGCGAGATACCGCCGTTCGCCACCACGTTGCCGCGCACGGTCCAGGTGGTGTTGATGGTGAGGTTTAGGGTGTTGTTTACCGTGACGTGCCAGAGGTTGTAGGTGCCGGTGCCGCCCACGGTGAAGGCGCCCGTGCCGGCCCACACCCACCCCGAGCCGCTGCCCGCGCCGATGGTGCCGGTGTTGATTACGTTGCCGTACACGGTGAAGGTCGAGTTGACCGTCAGGGTAGCATTAACGTTGATGGTGATGGAGCGCACCACGCCGCCGCCCACGCCCACCACGGGCGCGAAGCCGCCGGGGTTGATGGTTACGTCGTCGTTGAGGCCCGGCACCACGCCGCACGACCAGTTCGCCGGGTTGTTCCAGTTCGAATCAACCCCGCCAATCCACGTAAACGCCGTGGCGCTCACGGTCAGCGGGCCGCTTGTGCTACCCACGAGGTTCGGGTTCGAGCTGATGACGCGCACCCGGTAGCCCGTGCCGGCCGGGGTGCCGACCGGAATCGGCCCGCCAATCTGGCCCGAGCCGGTGCCGGGGCCGTTCACGGTGCCAATCGTGACAGGCGACGCAAACGAGCCGCTCGCATCAGAAAGCTGGGCCGTGAAAACGTTGTTGCCCGCGAAAGTGCCGGTGGTGGTGAAATCGACGAAAATCGGCGAACCCGCGCAGTACGTGCCGCTGGCCGGGCCGGTGGTGGTGATGCTGGCCGTGGGGGCGGCCGGGTTCACCGTCACGCTCACGGTGCGCGTCACCGAGCAGCCCCCGCGCGACACCACCACCTGATAGGTGCCGGAGTTGGCCGTGGTGGCACCCGCAATCGTCGGGTTCCGCAGCGACGACGAGAACGAACCGCCGCCGCTGATTTTCGTCCAGGCGTAGGTGTTGAGCGAAGTCGCCGCCACGCCCGTCACGTCAAACGTCAGCGGGTTGCCCGCCGTGATGGGCGAGTTGCTGAAGGCCGCCGCGCCGCCAAGCTGGATGATGGTCAGGTTCTGCCCATTCAGCGAGCCAACCGTCGCCGGATTCGACCCCACCACCCGTACGCGGTCAGCGAGCGAGTAGGATGCCGTGGTCGGAATCGTGCCGTTGATGGTGCCGCCCGTGGTGCCGCTCAGCGTACCAATCGTGCCGAGCACGGTGCCCACCGAATCAAGCAGTTGCGCCGTAAAGACGTTGCCTGCGTTGAAAGCGCCGCCGCCCACCGTGAAGGGCACCGCGATGGCGCCGCCCGCGCAATAGGTGGTGGGGGAGATGGTACCCGTGGTGATGGTTGAGGCGCCGGGGTCCACCGTCATCGTCACCGAGCGGGTTACGGAGCAGCCGCCGCGACTTACCACGACCTGATACGTGCCGTTCATCGCCACCGTGGCGCCCGCGAGGGTCGGGTTCCGCAGCGACGAGGTGAAGCCGTTCGGGCCCGTCCAGGCGTAGGTGTTGAGCGAGGCCGCCGGGGCGCCCGTCACGTTCAGGCTGATGGTGGCGCCCGCCGATACCGGCGAGTTGCCGGTAGCCGTCGCGCCGCTCAGGTTGATGACCGTGAGGTCTTGCGCGGTCACGGCGCTCGTCCCGGCAGGGTTGCTCGTGCTGATGCGGATGCGGTCGGCGAGCGAGTACGGCGCCGTCGTGGGGATGGTGCCGGTGATGGTCCCGCTGCCGGTGCCCGTCAGCGTGCCAATCGTGCCGAGCACGGCGCCCACCGAATCGACGAGCCGCGCCGTGAACACGTTGCCACTCGTGTAGGAGCCGCCCGTCACCGTGAACGGCACGCTGATGGGAGCGCCCGCGCAGTAAGTAGTAGGCGTAACGGTGCCCACCGCCACGGCAACCTGATAGGTATACGGCGTGGCCGAAGTGGCCGTGCCGCTCGGCGTCGTAACCGTAATCAGGCCCGTAGAGCCGGCGGCCGGGGCATTCACCGAAATGCTGGTGGCCGAGTTGACCACGAAGCCCGGCGCCGCCGTGCCATTGAAGGCCACGCCGGTAGCGCCCGTGAAGTTGCCGCCCGTAATCGCCACGCTCGTGCCGCTGGGGCCGGTGGCGGGCGTGAAGCTGGTGATGTACGGCGCGCAGTTGCTCACGCGGATATCGTCCCACGCGATCCACGACGGCGATGCCGTGGAGCGCACCCGCAGGCCGCGCGCTGCCACCGGCGCAAACGACCGGTACAGTACCTCGCCGTTGCTCACGAAGCCGCTGATGGTGGCGGCCGTCGTCCAGGTCAGCAGGTCGGTCGAGGTTTCGATTACGTGATTGACGTTGCCGCTCGGCGACATTCCCGCCGTCAGCGTGATGGCGTTGAGCGTGACGCTCGTGCCGAAATCAACGCCCACGAAGGCCGGCGCGAAGCCGCCCGCGTTCCAGCCGCCGCCGTTGAAGGCCATCTGACCCGAGCCAGCCGCCGCCGACGACACGAAGTATTGCCCGGCCGGCAGGCCGGCGGCGAGGTTCGCGGTCGAGCAGTCGAACACGCGCACGTAGGTGCTGGCGGTGCTCGTGCAGGTGCCGTTGGTCACGGTCACGGAGTAGGTGCCGGTCATTGCCAGCGTAGCACCAGTGCGCGTGGGCGCAGCAGCGGCCGACGCGAAGCCGCCCGGCCCCGTCCAGGCGTAGGTGGCGCCACCGGGCGCCCCCGTCACGCCGAGGCTGATGGTGCCGCCCGCCGCCATGAACTGCGTAGCGGCAGCGCTCACCGTAAACGGCGCCGTGATGGTCAGGTCGGCGCCGTTGTCCGGCCCGGTGCTCGCCGGATTCGACGAAATCACCCGCACGCGGTAGCCCGCGCCGGTAGCCGTAGCCGCCGGAATGATGCCGCTGATGGTGCCCGCCGCCGTGCCGCTGACGCTGCCAATCGTGACCGGCGACGCAAATGACCCGCTCGCGTTGGAAAGCTGCGCCGTAAACACGTTGCCGCTCACGAACGGCCCGGTGATGGCGTACGGAATCGAGATGGCAGCTCCCGCGCAATACGAGGCGGGCGCAATCGGCCCCGTGCCCGTTACCGCGCCAGGGGCGGCGTTCACGGTCACGTTCACGGTGCGCGTCACGGAGCAACCGCCGCGCGAAACGACGACCTGATACGTGCCCGAGTTGGCCACCGTGGCGCCCGCAATCGTCGGGTTACGCAGCGACGACGAGAACGACCCGCCGCCGCTGATTTTGCTCCACGAATAGGTGTTCAGCGAAGCCGCCGCCACGCCCGTCACGTCAAGCTGAATCGTGCCGCCCGTCGCCACCGGCGAGTTGCTGGTTGCGGTGGCGCCGTTGAGCTGGATGATGGTCAGATTCTGCGCGTTCACGCTGCCCGTCGTGCTCGGGTTCGAGCCAACGACCCGCACGCGGTCAGCGAGCGAGTAGGGCGCCGAAGCGGGAATGGTGCCGCTGATGGTGCCGCCCGCCGTGCCGCTCAACGTGCCAATCGTGCCGAGCAAGGTGCCGACCGAATCAAGCAGTTGCGCCGTGAACACGTTGCCCGCGCCGAACGCCCCGCCGCCCACCGTGAAAGGCACCGAGATGGCGCCGCCCGCGCAGTAGGTGGTAGGGGAGATGGTGCCCGTGGTGATGACCGACGGACTCGGGTTCACCGTTACGCTCACGGTGCGCGTCACGGAGCAGCCGCCGCGCGAGATGACCACCTGATACGTGCCCGAAGCGCCGACCTGCGCGTTCGTAACGGAAGCGGTGGCCGTGTTGGCGCCGCTGATGGTGACGCCCATCGGCCCCGTCCAGGCGTAGGTGTTGAGCGAGGCGGCGGCTACACCGCTGACCCCCAGCGTGATGGTGCCGCCCGCCGCTACCGGCGAGTTGCTCGTCGCCACGGCGCCGCCGAGCTGGATGATGGTCAGGTTCTGGCCATTGACGCTGCCCGTCGTGGCCGGGTTCGAGGCAACGACGCGAATGCGATCAGCAAGGGAGTACGGCGCCGAGGCCGGAATCGTGCCGCTGATGGTGCCGCTGGTGGTGCCCGTCAGGGTGCCGATCGTGCCCAACACGGTACCCACCGAATCGAGCAGTTGCGCCGTGAAGACGTTGCCGCTCGTCATCGGCCCATTCGCTACGGTGAACGGCACCGAAATGGCGCCGCCCGCGCAATACGTCGTGGGCGAGATGGTGCCCGTGGCGATGGTCGGCGTCAGCGTTACCGTTACGCTGCTGATGCTCTGGCACGCGCCGCGCGTGACGGTTGCCTGGTATGCGCCCACGTCGGCGGGCTGCATATTCGAGCGGGTCGGGGCGGCTTGGTTCGACGTGAAGCCGTTAGGGCCAGTCCACGCAACCGTGGCGCCCATTGGTGCGCCCGTTACGCCCAGCGTGATGGCGCCGCCCTGCGCCACCGGGTTCGGCGTAGCCGTGGCGCTCACCGTAAACGGCGTCGTAATACTCAGCGCCGCGCCGTTATCCGCGCCGTTAATCGCCGGCGAAGAAGCCACTACCCGAATCCGGTACTGCGTACCCGTAGCCGTGCCGCCCGGAATCGTAACCGAAATCGAGCCGCTGGCGGCCGTACTCATCAGTGGCCCGCCAATCAGCGTCGGCACCGTGAAGGAGCCGTTGGCATCCGAAAGCTGCACCCGGAACTGGTTGCCTGCGTTGAGCGTGCCGCTCGTCACGGTATAGCTCACATCGAAGGTCGAACCGGCGCAAATAGCCGTTGGTGCTACGGCGCCGGTGGCAATCACCACGGGCGGCAGCACCGTTACGTTCACCGAATCTTCGGGCGAGGGGCAGAAATCCGGCCCCGCGCCGATGGCGCGAACCCAATACGTGCCGCTGGCGGCTACTTGGGCGTTGGTGATGCTCGGCTGGCGCAGGGTGCTGGTGAAGCCGTTCGGCCCGCGCCATTCGTACGTTGCACTCGGCACCACGGTGGCGCTCAGGCTGATGGTCTGGCCCACGGTGATGACCGTCGCCGTGGCACTCGCCACCGGCATTGCCGGGGCGGTGCAGGGCGTCACGTTCACGACGCGGGTGAAGGTGTTGCCCCACTCGCCGTCTTCGCTCCGAAGCTGCACCCGCAGCGCGTGAACGCCGGGCGTGAGCGAGCCGGTCGGCCGTACGCCGAGCGCCGTGGCGACGGCGGGGTTGAGGTTGCCGTTCACGATGGTCATCGCCACGGCACCGGCCAGGTCGGCATCCCACCACACGCGGCCTTCGTCGATGCTCACCACCCGCGCCGTCATCGGCGCGAGGATGTTGAGGGCGGTCGTGAAATCCGGGCCGAACTGGCCGTCTTCGCCGCGCAAGCGCACTTTCAGCGTAACGGGGCCAACTACGGAACCGACCGCCAGCGCATTTTTTACCACGGCTTCGACGGCTTCATCAAACGCGCCATCCACCGCCGCCACGGCCACCGGCGCCGCTGCGCCGAGCTGCACTTCGCCACTCTGGATGCGGACGGGCCGCGCCACCAACGGCGTCAGAATATTGATGACGGTCGTGAAATCCGGCCCAAATTGCCCGTCTTCGCCCCGCAACCGGATTTTGATGGTTTGTGGCCCGGTCAGGGCGCCCACGCTCAGGGCGTTGCGCACCACGTCTTCGACGGCTTCGTCAAAAGCTGCATCCACGGCCACCACCGCCACCGGTGGGTTGGCACCCAATTGCACCTCGCCGCTCTGAATCCGCACCACGCGTGCCGAGAACGGCACGATGATATTCAGCACCGACGTAAAATCCGGCCCAAACTGCCCATCCTCGCCGCGCAGGCGGATGATGAGGGGTTGCGGGCCACTAAGAGCGCCCGTGCTCAGGGCGTTGCGGACGACCAATTCGACGGCCTCATCAAACGCACCATCGGCCGCTACTACGGCCACCGGCGCACCCGCGCCGAGCTGCACTTCGCCGCTTTGGATACGAACCGCCCGTGCCGTCAGCGGCGAGAGGATATTCAGCACCGTCGTAAAATCCGGCCCAAACTCGCCGTCCTCGCCACGCAGGCGGATGGTGAGGGCCTGCGGGCCAGTGAGCGCGCCCGTGCTCAGGGCGTTGCGTACCACCAGCTCCACCGCCTCGTCAAACGCGGCATCGGCGGCTGCCACCGCCACCGGCGCGTTGCCGCCAAGCTGCACCTCGCCGCTCAGAATCCGCACCACCCGTGCCGATTGCGGCGAGAGTACGTTCAGGCCCGACGTCATCACCGGCCCGAACTGGCCATCGGCGCCCTGCATCTCGATGTTGAGCGCGTGCGGGCCGACCGACAGGCTGCTTGCGGCGTTCGCCACAGCCGTTTCCAGCGCCTCGTCGAAGGCGCCGTCGGCGGCGGTCATCGTCGTTTTAGTGCCGCTATCGAACCAATAGCGGGCCGTCTGTACGCTCCCCACCTGGGCGCGCGCCTGGTTTCCGGCACCGAACAGCAGCGCCAGTAGTAGCCCAGCCAACACCACGCCCAGCAGGCGCAGCAGGCTGGGAGGCCACGGCCGCGCCACTGCCGAAGCAGGCGCACGGCCAGGCCACGCGAAGGGAATCGCTTTCATCAGAAAAAGCCGAAAAGCTCTCGTAGCGACGCCCTAGCGGTCAAACCCAACCGCCTTCACCTGAATCGAGCCGCCTTGCAGAATCGAGCGCGGCGCCCGCACGAAAATCACGCGCCCGCCGCGGTTGTTGGCGGCCGTAGTGCTTACGAAGGGGTGGAAGTTGGCGAGCGTGTAGGAGCCGCCATACGCGCCCGCATCGCCGGCCGTGAGGTCGATGTCGGCGTAATCCGGCTCGGTGAGCGGAATGGCGTTCACGGGGCCGTTGGCGCCGGTGCCCGTAGCCGCGCCCGTGGCGGGCGTAATGACGGCCGTCGAGGCCAGCTTGTTGGTCGGCGACACCGGCACGCTCAGGTTGGTCGAGTAGCCTTTGATGTGGTTGTAGGCGAACGTCCAGTTGTTGGTGCCGCCGTTTTGCCAGAATACGGGCGTGGTGGTAGCCGTGGCCTGCCCCGTCACTACGTTGCCGATTACGTCGGTGTTGGTGGCGGGCTGGTCGAGGTAAAAGGCGTACCGGCCGCAGCAGTAGTTACCGCCGCTCTGCGTGTTCAGAATCGAGTTGTTCGCGACGGTATGCTTCCCCGAACCGGCTTTGCCGAGGTAGAGATACATCCCATAATCGGAGTTGAAATTGGCGTTCGTGTTCAGCTGCACGTAGTTATTGACTACATACAGATAGTGCGAGCCGCTTTCCAGCGACACGTTCCAGTGGCCGTTCGTGTTGTTGCCGCGAATGCGGTTGCCCACCACCCACACCGAATCCTCGGAAACCGTCTCGCCACCAAATTGGCGGATGACGTTGGTTGTAGTCGAGCCGTCGAGGTAATTGCCGACGATCTTGCCGAACCGGAAGTGGATTTGCCCCTTGATCGAGTCGGCCGCCAGCAGCAGGTCGTAGTTGTTGGCGTTGAAGTAGACATTCCCGCCCCGCAGCACCGACGACAGAATCTCGACCTTCGAGCGGTTGCCGCTGGGCGCCTGAATCAGGGTCTGAATATCGCCCGCCAGCATCCGTACGCCGATCACGGTCAGCTTCTTGCCGGCCGTGGCGGGGTTGAACGTCCAGGTGCCGGTGCAGTCGAAATACGTCCCTTCATCGGCCGACAGAATCGTGAGCGATTTCGTGATGGTCAGCGTCTCGCCGTAGGGCAGAGCTTTGGGTTTCACGAGGATACGGTCGCCATCCGCCGCCGCCGTAATGGCCGCGCCGATGGAGGCATACGTACCGCCCGGCCCAACCGTGAGGTCGGCGGCCAAAGCCTGAGAAACGGGCGCCAGCGCCGCAGCGGCCAGCAAAAGGGTGGAGGCGAAGAGCTTCTTCATCGGAGTGAAAACGGGGTTTTGAGGTGATAACGCGGGAAATGGCCGTCGCCTGCCGGGTCTGAAACGGGCGGCTTTTGGGCACTCCAAAGGTCTCGGTGTCATATAGCGATTCGCAATCCGTACTGGACGGCATTTTTCGCCTCCGTGCTGGCACGGATGGCGAGTAGCTCCTCGCACCTTCGCGCCGGGCGCCAGCCCGGTGCGGGCTATTCGCGGGCGTCTTTCGCGCCGGGCGCCAGCCGCCGTGCCCGACCGCCTGAGCGAACCGGAGGTTCGCGGTCCATTCCGGCTACCGCAACCAGTTTCTTACGGCCGCGTGGGCTAACGGCCCACCCATAGCCCGCACCGGTACGTGGAGGGCACCGTTACCAGCTACGACCGCGCCAGCTAACGGCCCACCCATAGCCCGCACCGGTCCGGCGCCCGGCGCGAAAAGCGCGAAAAGTATTTTTGCCGACCCCTTGCGTATATCGAAACTCGTTGTACATTTGCCGCCGTAGCCCCGCTGCACTCGCTCCCAAATGCGCGCATTCCTGACACTCAATTGGCATCCGATGATGACCGCCGTCCGCTGTGGACGGCCGGAGTCGTGCGGTTGCGCGGGTCAGGAAGGTTGTCGGAGTTGAGCAAGCGTACTCCGGCCCCAGAGTTTCCACCCCCGTTTTCAGTCGCCCGACTCCTCAGCAGGAGCCGGGCTTTTTGTTTTTCACCCCATCCAGTTTCATCCGTCCGATGACCACGATGCTCGTCCATCCCGCCCGCCGTGGCACTGCCGCACCGGCCACTACGCCCCGCCTTTTTTCGGGCGCCCCAGCCCCTACCGCCTACACCACCGAAGAAACGCTGACCTGGCGCATCCTCTTCGACCGTCAAACCGCCCTGCTTTACCGCCGCGCGCCGGCCGCCTTCTTCGAGGGCTTGCGGGCGCTGGGCCTCAGTAGAGAAGCGCCGCCGGATTTAGGGGTGCTCAGCGAGCGCCTCCGCGCCCTCACCGGCTGGACGCTCGTGCCCACGCGCGGCCGGGTGTCCGACGAGGCGTACCTCGCCGGCCTCGCCCGCCGCGAGCTGCCCGTGGCTACGTGGCTCCGCGCCCGCCGCGACACCGAGTTTCTGCCCGGCCCCGACCTCTTCCACGACGTGTTCGGCCACCTGCCGCTCCTCGCCGCCGAGCCCGCCTACGCGAGCTTCCTCGCGCAGGCGGGCCAACTGGCCGCGCGCCAGCACTTGCTCGGCACCCGCGCCGCGCCGTGGCTCACGCGCCTGCTCTGGCACACCACCGAGTTCGGCCTCCTGACGCCCCCCGACGGAGGCAAGCCCCAGGTCGTCGGCGCGGCGCTGCTCTCGAGCGCCGCCGAGCTGCACCGTGCCACCAGCGCCGCCACCGAAGGCGAGCCGCCCGTACGCCGGCCGTTCCGGGTGGCCGATGTTCTCGCTACGCCCACGGCGCGCGGCGAATATCAGGAAATCTACTTCGAAGCTGCCGGTTGGGACGAGCTACTCGCCGGACTGGCCGACGTGGCCGCCCGGCTAGGGGCGCCCGCCGTCGCCTGACAGGGTGTTTTTCACTCCTGATATGTACACTCCAACGTCTCTCTGAGCCTAACAAACCTTGCCTCCGAAACCGCCCTCGTCGCATCCTGCGGCGGGGGCGACTTCATTTGTGCAGTTGCCATTAAATCTACGGAAGTATTATCCCCGTCAGGGGATGCCGACCGGTAGCAGAAAATGAACGAGAAGTAATGTGTCCCCGTCAGGGGATACCGACCTGGCGCAAGTCGGTATCCCCTGACGGGGACACAGGTGGTAATCAGGTCTGCGGTTACTACCGGTCGGTGTCGCCTGACGGGGACGCTGCATATGGTTTCGCTAGACGGTGTTACGCATTGGGTGCCACATTTGGGGTATGGCACGAGTGCGGA
>ERZ1066124.723-NODE-723-length-16047-cov-12.192721_pt1 | contig 16047 bp, 16 predicted proteins | sample MGYA00382771_ERZ1066124 | MGnify/ENA primary metagenome ERZ1066124 (study PRJEB33369, sample SAMEA5778354) | biofilm metagenome | biome: Industrial cooling water; feature: Water cooling tower basin; material: Biofilm | place: United Arab Emirates | collected... | reverse complement strand
CCCCGGGCGCGTCGAGCGCGCGGGCGAGGTCGAGCCAGCGGTCGCCCCGGGCGCGCATCGCCGCCAGCGCTTCGGGGCCGCGCCGGTCGGAAAGGCCCCCCATCAGGTTCTGGAGCCGGTTCAGCCAGCGCGAGGCGACCGTCTCCGCCTCGGCGTCGCGCTTCGACCGCGTGAGCACGACGCGCCCGGCGGCCACCGCCTGCTGGTAGTCGTGCGCGGCCAGCCCGATGCAGCGGTCGGGCACGAAGAGCCCCGCGTCGCGACGCATCTGCCGGTTCAGCCAGGGGTCGGGCGGGGGCAGCCTGGGCCAGACGCCGTCGTTCAGCCCGCCGAGGACGACGAGGTCCGCCCCCTGGACGCGCGCCTCCTGCGTGCCCCAGATCAGGATCCGGGGATGCGACAGCACGGGCTCGCGCACCTCCTCGCGCGCGAGGATCGCATCGAAGAGATTGCGGTAGTCGGCCGGAGTGAGCCGGCCGCCGTGCACCGATTCGTCCAGCAGCGAGGCGGTGACGGCCCGCGCCGCCTCGCCCGCCTCGCGGTCGTAGAGACCGCCGGTCCCTTCGCCCCAGGGGCCGCAGGCGATGCTTTCGGCCAGTTCCACGTGGCGCACGGCATGGTCGGCCATCGACAGCGTGCCCGTGGCGCGCGCCTGGGACAGCGCCTGCGCGAGCCAGCGCGCCCAGGCCTCGGCGGTCTCGGCGCCGTCGCGCCTGGCCCACTGCGACAGGACCGCACCGTCGGGGAAGGGGGCCCCGGCGCGGCGCAGCGCCATCTCCAGCCGACGCGTCAGGCGCAGGTGCTCGGCCCGGTCGCCGCCGGTCGCGGTCAGCGGGTGCTTGAGCAGCGTCAGCACCGCCTCGGTCGAGGCGCGCCGGCCCGCAAGCCCGGCCACGTGCCGCAGAAGCCGCCCCGGCGCGGTCAGCGACAGCGGCCGCCCGCCCGCGTCGTCGGGCAGGATCCCCCAGCGGTCGAGCGCGGCCGCGACCCGGCGCGCCAGCGTCCGGTCGGCCGTGACCAGCGCCGCGGTCTCCGTGCCCTCGGCCGCCTCGCGCAGGACCAGCGCGATCGCCAGCGCCTCGGTGCGCGGGTCGGGGGCCTCGATCAGCGTCGTGTCGCCGGTCGCCGCCACGAGGTCGGGCAGGGCCTGCCCCTCGGCCAGCCACTGGTCGGTCACGGGGGCGGGCCGCAGCGACAGCGAGATCAGCCGGTTGCGCCCCGGCGCGGGCGGCGGCTTGTGGTCCCAGAGCTCGATCCGGTCGGGCGTGAGTCCGAGCGCGTGGATCAGGTTGCGGAACCGGTACTGCGCGTGGTCCTCGCCCGTCATCGGATCGTCGAGCCGCGACCAGACCTCGGCCGGCAGGTCGAAGTCGAAGCCCGGCATCACCACGGCCCCCTGCGGTAGCCGCGCCACCGCCTGCATCAGCATCGCGATCGTCCCGCGCGACCCCGTCGAGCCCGCGACGATCACCGGATCCTGCGGCGGATCCGCGGCCCATCCGGCGATCATCGCCTGAACCGTGGCGCGCAGCCGCGCCTCGGCGTCCGGACCGCCGTGCGCCGCAAAGTAGGGGGCCGCGATCGCCATGAAGTCGCGCGTCCGCGCCCAGTGCCGCGAATGCTGCGCCACGTCGAGGTCGGCGATCCGGTCGGGCGCGATGCCCTCGGCCTGCATCTCCTCCATCAGGCCGGCGAGGCTGTCGGCGAGGTCGTAGAGCGCCGAGCGGGGCGCGAGGTCGGGGGCGCGGTCGAGAAGCCGCGCGATCAGCACCGACAGCTCCAGCCGCCGGCGCAGCGGCGACACGGGTCGCGGCAGGTTCGGCACCGGCACCGCGTCGGGCAGCGCCGCGACGAGCTGGATGCGCGGCAGCAGGCTCGCCCCGATCCGCACGAACTCGCCGCAGATGCGGCGCTGCATCCGGGGCGTGTTCACGAAGATCCGCACCCGCGCCATGGCCTCGGGCGGCCGGTCCACCATCCGCCGCCGCAGGCCGTGGACCAGCCGGCAGGGGAAGTCCGCCCCGGGCGGCATCGCATAGAGGCGCGGGGCGGGGTCGTCGAAGATCATCGCGCGCCCTCCAGCATCGCCTCGGCCAGCGCGATCCCGGCCGGATGGCCCACGTCGCACCAGCCGCCCGGATGGATCGCGCCGTGAAGCCGCCCCCGCGCCGCGGCCGCGTCCCACGCGCGGTTGAGCGAGAAGACCGTGCCCGCGTCCGCCGGGATCGCCCGGGGATGGACGATCGCGGCGCCGAGGAACACCGGCCCCGCCCGCCCCGCCGCGCGGCTCAGCCGCCCCCCGGCCTCCCGCACGAAGTCGCCCGGGCCGCCGTGACCGGTCGCCCGGTCGGGCGGCGCCAGCAGCAGAAGCGCGTCCATGGCGGCGGGATCCCAGGCGGCGGCGAGCGTCCGCAGCGGGTTCGGCCCGGTCCAGACCGCGTCGGTGTTCAGCGTGAAGACCGGCCCCGGCCCCAGAAGCGGCAGGGCCGCGCGCAGCCCGCCCCCGGTATCGAGGATCGGGCCCGGCTCCTCGGCGACCGTGACGTCCGGCTGGCGCGCCAGATGCGCGCGGATCATGGCGGCGCGGTAGTGCGCGTTGACCACGATGCGCGCGACGCCCGCCCCCCGCGCGACCTCCAGCGCGTGATCGAGCAGTGTCCGGCCCGCGACCGGGATCAGCGGCTTCGGCCGGTCGGCGGCCAGCGCGCCCATGCGCGTGCCGAAGCCCGCGGCGAAGAGCATCGCCGCCCGGGGGGGCCCTACCGCGCCGGGCATCGCGCCTCCAGGGCTGCGCGGCGCGCGGGGTCGGGCGCGGGCAGCGCCCCGCAGACCCGCGCGAGCGGCGAGAGCGCGGGATGCGCGAGGTTGGCCTGAAGATGGCCCCAGACGCGCGGCATCAGCGCAAGGTAGCGCGCCTTGCCCGCGACCACGCAGAGCCGCGCGAAGACCCCGAGGATCCGCAGCGCCCGCTGCGCGCCCAGCACCGCGACGGCGGCCGCCAGATCCGCGCCCGCGGCACCCGTCGCCGCGGCGAAGCGCCGGGTCGCCGCGCGCGCCACCGGCTCCGGCACGTCGCGCCGCGCGTCCTGCACCAGCGACACGAGGTCGTAGGCCGGCTGCCCGCCCTGCCCTGCCTGGAAGTCGAGCAGGCCCACCCGCGCCAGCCCGGTGCGCCGGGGCAGCCACAGCAGGTTCTCGGCGTGGTAGTCCCGCAGGATCAGCACGCGCGGCCCGTCCGCGTGGCGCGCGATCAGGTCGGCCAGCGCCCCGGTCAGGTCGTGCCGCAGCGCCGCCGCCTCGGGCGCGTAATGGTCGAGCACCAGCCCCGCCGCCGCCTCGGCCCAGTCGCGCGCCGCGAGGTCGGGCAGGCCCGGCGGCCGGGGCGCGCGCTGCAGGTGCGCGAGCACGTCGGTCGCGGCGGCATAGAGCCGGGGCTCGGACCCGGGATCGGCCGCGATGCGCCGGGGGAAGAGGCCGTCGCCCAGATCCTCGAGCAGCAGGAAGCCGGCGGCCCGGTCCTCGGCCAGGATCCGCGGCGGCGACAGGCCCAGCGCGGCCAGGTGCCGGGCCATCGCGACGAAGGCGCCGGTGCCCTCGGCCCGCCCCGGGGGCGCATCCATCAGGACGGCGCGCCCGCGCCCGCGCTCCAGCCGCTCGTAGCGCCGGTCCGAGGCGTCCCCCGCGAGCGGGGCGCGCGCGGCCGCCCCCCAGCCCGCCCGGTCGAGGAAGGCGCGGGCCCGTTCCGCGCGCGACGCCGGCTCCGCCACCGTCGTCATGCCGCGCCGTCCCGCCGCGCGCCCGCCATTTCCGCGGCGAGCCGGCCGATCAGCGCGTGGTGCCGGCGGCCCCCCTCCAGCGTGGCGCGCCGGCCCCCGCCCGCCGGCGCTAGGTGCAGCTCGAGCGCCTCGGGGGGGCGGGCAGCCCCCAGCCGGTCGGGCCATTCGACCAGCGTGACCGCGCCGGCGAAGGCGGCCTCCAGCCCCAGTTCGGTCACCTCGTCGGGATGGGCCAGCCGGTAGAGGTCGGCGTGCCAGACCTCGGCCCCCGGCGTGTCGTAGACCTGCACCAGCGTGAAGGTGGGCGAGGGCACCTCGGCCCGGGCGTCGCCGAGGCGGGCCCGGATCAGCGCCCGCGCGAGGTGCGTCTTGCCCGCGCCCACCGGCCCGTGCAGCAGCACGGCGTCGCCCGGGCCGAGCAGGCCCGCGAGCGCGCGGCCAAGCCGGTCGGTGTCTGCCTCGGCCGGCAGCAGGAGGGTGAGGCGCGCCTTGTCCGGCATGGCGCGAGTTAAGGGCAGTCGCGCCCCGCCCGCAAGCCCGCACCCTGCCGACCCGGCCGTGTTAGGCGGTCCGCAGCACGGCGGGCCCGCCCTCGGCCAGCGGGGCCAGGGCGGGCTGGAACCCGGCCAGCGTGGCGCCCCCCTGCAGCGCCCTGAACCGGCAGGCGACCATCCGGCCGTCGGCCAGCCGCACCTCGCCCCGGAACGATCCGCGCGGCCCCAGCGTCGTCACGAAGGCCTCGGCCTCGGCCCAGAGCGGGGTCGGGGCCGACAGGCCGCGCCAGTGCGCGCAGATCGCCCCGATCCCCGCCTCGCCCAGCGTGGCCGAGGGGTCGTGCCCCCAGAGCGCGGCATAGGCCGCGTTCGACATGACGAGCGTGCCCGCCTGCGAGAAGACGGCGATCGCCTCCTCCACCCCGTCGATCACGGCCTGCCCCAGTTCGAGGTCGGCGCGGTAGTGGCGGCTGCGCGACATCTCGGTCGAGATGTCCTCGAACATCAGCGCGAGCGCGCCGTTGGGATGGGGCCGCCCGGTCACGCGGTAGGTGCTGCCCGACGGCAGGCTCCAGGTCTCGTCGTACTGGCCCTGCGCGGCGGCGGCCTCGAGCGCCGCGATCCGCCGCCGCCAGCCGCGGTAGTCCGACGGCTCGGGGATGGTGTTGCGGTCGCGCATCCCGTCGAGGAACGCGAGGAGCGAGGGGCGCATCGACAGGAAGTCCGGGGCGAGGCCCGACAGGTCCATCAGCGCCGGGTTGAAGACCGCGAGCCGCCGCTGCCGGTCGAAGATCGCAAGCCCGGTAGGCAGGTGCGCGAAGGTCTTGGTCAGCGTCTGCATGAACTCGCGCAGCGTCATCTCCGCCTGCACCGCGGCATCGGCCGGCAGCGCGAAGAGAAGCCGCCCCTCGCCGTCGTCGAGCGCGGTGAGGTCGTACCAGTGCGGGCCGGCCCCCCCGCGGTCGAGCCGGTGGCGGCGGGTGGCGGGATCGGTCGCCGGCCCGAACAGGCGGGGCAGCGGCCAGACGAGGTCCCCCTCGGTGCCCTGGCGCGCCGCCGCGTCGCGAAGGTAGGTGGCGTTGGCCCAGACGATGGCCCCGCCCCCATCCTCGCGCCAGATCGGGAAGGGCGCGCGGGCCAGCGCGCTGCGCAGCGCGGCGAGCTCCTGCTCGAGCGCGTGCTGGGTCAGCCCGTCGAGCCGGCCGCCCTCCTCGCCCGGGCCGGACAGCGTCAGCCGCACCAGCCCCCCGCGCCATTCGCCCCGCAGCAGAAGGCCCGGCGCCGGGCCCGCCGCCCCGCCCATGAGGAACCGCCCCTCGGCCGGGAGGGCGGCGAGGCGTTCCTCGACCCCCGGGAAGCGCGGGGCGAGCCAGGCCTTCAGCCGTGCCAGCGCCGAACCCGCCTGCGGGCCGAGCGCGAGGATGGCGCGCGCGTCGGGGGTCGCGTCGACCAGCGTCTCGCCGTCGAAGAGGAACCCGGCACCGTCCGCCCGGTCCGCCTCCAGCACCGAGGCGCGGCGCGCGCGCGAAAAGGCGCCCGACAGGATGAGGACCCCGCCGAGCGCCGCGAAGACCGCCGACAGCGCCATGCCGATCCCGAGCGTCCAGTCCCCGAGCGTCCAGTCCATGTCGCGGGCCTTCCCGATTGACCGATCGTTAACCGGGAATCTGACCGCCGAGGGTTAAGGGGCGGTTAAGCCCGTGGTTGCCGAAGGCGCGCCCGGCGACGGCCGGGGGTTGCGGCGGTCAGGGCAGGAAGGGATCGTTCGCGCCCAGCGCCGCGTCGCGCCCGACCGAGAGGCGGTCCGCGGGCCACACCGCCGCCACCACCGCGCCCGACCGGGCGGGCTGCTCCTCGGCGGGCAGGAAGGGATCGGAGCCGTTGGCGAAGGCGAGTTCGGCCCCCGACCGCTCCAGCAGGGTCTTGGCGATGAAGAGACCGAGGCCCATCCCCTCGTAGCCGGGGCGCAGGACCTCGTCGCCGCCCCGCCGGCGGCGCACGAAGGGGTCGCCGATCCGCGACAGGATCTGCGGCGGATAGCCGTCGCCGTCGTCGGCGATGCGGATGGTGATCCGGCCGGGCGTCCACTCGGCGTCGATCCAGACCCGCCCCCGGGCGAAGTCGACCGCGTTCTGGACGAGGTTGCGCAGGCCGTGCAGGACCTCGGGCGAGCGGCGGACGGTCGGTTCCTGCGCGCTGCCGCCGGGGCCGGGCGACAGGGTGAAGGCCAGCGTCTTGCCGCGCCGCGCATGGGGCTCGGCCGCCTCGCGCAGGAGGGCCCCGAGCGGCACGCTGTGCAGCTGCCGGTCGTCCTTGCCCGCGCGCCCCATCGACCGCAGGATGTCGCGGCAGCGGTCGGCCTGGTCGCGGATCAGGGCCGCGTCCTCGCGCAGGTCGGGCCGGTCCTCCAGCTCCTCCATCAGTTCGGCCGAGGCGAGCTTGATGGTGGCGAGCGGGGTGCCCAGCTCGTGCGCGGCCGCGGCGACGACGCCCCCCAGCGCGGTCAGCTTCTGCTCGCGCGCCAGCGCCATCTGCGTGGCCAGCAGCGCGTCGGACATCGAGCGGATCTCGGTCGCGACGCGGCGGGCATAGACGCCGATGAAGACCACGCCGATCACGATCGACAGCCAGAAGCCGAAGGCGAACAGCGGCGGCAGCCGGATGACCGTCCCGTCGGCATAGCGCAGCGGCAGGTTCGCCCAGGCGGTCAGCGTGATGATGACGATCGCCGCCGCGGCCAGCGCCACGGTCGACCGCAGGTTCAGCGCGGTGGCCGCGATCGTCACCGGGGCCAGCATCAGCAGCGCGAAGGGGTTCGTCACCCCGCCCGTCAGGAACAGCAGAAGCCCGAGCTGCACGAGGTCGAACAGCAGCATCCCGAAGGCCTGCCGCTCGGTCAGGCGCGTGGTGCCGGGGAAGACGAAGATCGCGACGAGGTTCGCCACGACCGACAGGCCCACGACCAGCAGGCACGGGCCGAGCGGCAGCTGCACGCCGTAGACGCTGTGCGCGACGGCGATGGCCGTCGCCTGTCCCGCGATCGCCATCCAGCGCAGCACGATCAGCGTTCGCAGCCGTACCCAGCCGCCGAGGCGGTCGGGGGACAGGAGGTCGGGCGCGGCGGAGGCCATGGGGTCACGCGGTCGCTGGGGGCGCCCGGGGCGCCCGCGCCTTGTTAGGACGCGCCGGGGGCGCGATCAACGCCCGCGGGGCCGCAGCCCAAGGTTCCGGGACGGCGCGCGGAAATTGACCCGTTCCGCCCGGGGCCTACATGGGGTGCATCGGACAGCGGAAAGGATGCGCGGAATGGCCGAGGATGCGGTCGCCGACCTGGGGCCGGACCGGACCCTGCTTCTGGTCGACGACGACGAGCCCTTCGTGAAGCGCCTGGCGAAGGCGATGGAGAAGCGCGGCTTCATCACCGAGACCGCCGAGGGCGTGGCCAGCGGCAAGGCCGCCGCGCTGGCGCGCCCGCCGGCCTATGCGGTGATCGACCTGCGGCTGGAGGACGGCAACGGGCTCGACATCGTCGAGACGCTGCGCGAGCGCAGGCCCGACTGCCGGATCGTGGTGCTGACGGGCTACGGGGCCATCGCCACCGCCGTGGCGGCGGTCAAGATCGGGGCCACGGACTACCTGTCGAAGCCCGCCGACGCGAACGAGGTGACCCACGCGCTGCTGGCCAGCGGCGAGGCGCATCCGCCGCCGCCCGAGAACCCCATGTCGGCCGACCGGGTGCGCTGGGAGCACATCCAGCGCGTCTTCGAGATGTGCGACCGCAACGTCTCGGAAACCGCGCGGCGTCTCAACATGCACCGCCGCACGCTGCAGCGCATTCTCGCCAAGCGGAGCCCGCGCTAAAGGCGGCGGAATTGGCGGATTGCAACGCGTTAAAATACGTGATTCTAATCCCGTCATCCGGCGGGATTCAGGCCTCTTTAGGCGGCCCGCGCTTCGAGGGGAAAAACCGTGGATATCGACTTCAGCAAGATGACGCTCAAGGAAATCAAGGAAGTCCAGACCCAGGCCGCGCGCGCCGCCGCGACCTTCGAGGACCGGCGCAAGAAGGACGCGCTGGCCGAGCTGGAGGCCAAGGCCCGCGACATGGGCTATTCGCTGCAGGAGCTGCTGGGCACGCCCGCGCCGCGCAAGCCGCGCGCGCCCGCCTCGGCGAAATACGCCAATCCCGCGAACAGGTCCGAGACCTGGTCGGGCCGCGGCCGCACGCCCCGCTGGTACGAGGCCGCGCTCAAGTCGGGAAAGAAGCCCGAGGACATGGCGGTCTGATCGGGCGGCATCCGGCCGCCGACGCGTGAAGGCGCGCCGCCGCGCCGCCGCCCCGAAGGCGCGCAGCGCGGTGAGGGGGAGGTCCGCCAGTCGGGGATCATCGGTCAGCCGGCCCTGCAGGCGGCAGGTCCTCCGGGCTCGGCCGGATGCCGCAAGCCGGCCCGGAGAGGCTCGTGGCCGCCACGAGGGGGGACGGACCATGTTGCGCTTCCTCGCCGACGCCCTGCCGATCGCCGCCCGTCGGGAGCCGCGCGGCCGGCGCCGCTAGCCCCCTGCGGCCAGCGCGGCGTGCCGCGCGAGGAACGCGGCGCGCGCCGCCGCCGGGGGGCGGAGCGCGATCTCGAGCCCCTCGGCCAGCGCGGGGTCGGGGGCGCCGAAGAGACGGTCGGCCTCGGCCCGGGTGAAGCCCGCGATCCGCGTCGCCTCGAGCCAGGCCGACACACGGTCGGCCGCCTTGATCCTGCGCTTCACGGCGGCGGGAAGCTGCGCGGGCAGGCCGAAGCGCAGGTGGATCGCGGCCGCCAGCCGCGCGTCCATCTCGCCGTAGCCGGGCCCGACGGCGGCCTTCACCGGGCTGATCATGTCGCCGATCACGTATTCGGGCGCGTCGTGCAGCAGCGCCGCGAGCCGCCAGCGCGGATCGGCCTCGCCCAGCCGGCCCACGATCGCCTCGACGAGGAGCGAGTGCTCGGCCACCGAGTAGGGGAAGTCGCCCCGCGTCTGCCCGTTCCAGCGCGCGACGAAGGCAAGGCCGTGGGCGATGTCGGCGATCTCGATGTCGACGGGCGTGGGGTCCAGGAGGTCGAGCCTTCGGCCCGAGAGCATCCGCTGCCAGGCGCGGGGCGTCTTCATGCGACATGCCTTCGGTTGTTCCAGCCTCCGCGACGTGTTAACCGCCCCGCGACCCGTGGATCAAGGAGCGCGCCGGATGGCCAAGGACTACATCGTCAGGGACGAGGCGCTGGCCGGCTTCGGCCGCAAGGAACTGACCATCGCCGAGACCGAGATGCCGGGCCTCATGGCCTGCCGCGAGGAGTTCGGCCCCTCCCGGCCGCTCAAGGGCGCCCGGATCGCGGGGTCGCTCCACATGACGATCCAGACTGGCGTGCTGATCGAGACGCTGGTGGCGCTCGGGGCCGAGGTGCGCTGGGCCTCGTGCAACATCTTCTCCACCCAGGACCACGCGGCGGCGGCCATCGCGGCGACGGGCGTCCCCGTCTTCGCGGTGAAGGGCGAGAGCCTCGCCGAATACTGGGACTACACCGACCGCATCTTCCACTTCGGGGGCCCCGACCAGGCCGGTGTCGGGACCTGCAACATGATCCTCGACGACGGCGGCGACGCGACGCTCTACGTCCTGACGGGCGCGCGGGTCGAGGGCGGCGAGACCGACCTGATCGCCGTGCCCACGAGCGAGGAGGAGGAGTGCCTCTTCGCGCAGATCCGCAAGCGCCTCGCGGCCTCGCCCGGCTGGTTCACGAGGCAGCGCGACGCGATCCGCGGGGTCAGCGAGGAGACGACGACGGGGGTGAAGCGCCTCTACGACCTGCACCGCAGGGGCCTGCTGCCCTTCCCCGCGATCAACGTGAACGACAGCGTGACGAAGTCGAAGTTCGACAACAAGTACGGCTGCAAGGAAAGCCTCGTCGACGGCATCCGGCGGGCCACCGACACGATGATGGCGGGCAAGGTCGCCGTCGTCTGCGGCTACGGCGACGTGGGCAAGGGTTCGGCCGCGTCCCTCCGCGGCGCGGGCGCGCGGGTGAAGGTGACCGAGGTCGACCCCATCTGCGCGCTGCAGGCCGCGATGGACGGCTACGAGGTGACGCTGCTCGAGGACGAGGTCGCGACCGCCGACATCTTCATCACCACGACCGGCAACAGGGACGTGATCCGGCTGGAGCACATGCGCGCCATGAAGGACATGGCGATCGTGGGCAACATCGGCCACTTCGACAACGAGATCCAGGTCGCCGCGCTGAAGAACCACAAGTGGACCAACATCAAGGACCAGGTGGACATGATCGAGATGCCCTCGGGCAACCGGATCATCCTGCTGTCCGAGGGGCGGCTCCTCAACCTCGGGAACGCGACGGGTCACCCGAGCTTCGTCATGAGCGCGTCCTTCACCAACCAGGTGCTCGCGCAGATCGAGCTCTGGACCCGTGGGGCCGACTACCAGCCCGGCGTCTACATCCTGCCCAAGGCGCTCGACGAGAAGGTGGCGCGGCTGCACCTCAGGAAGATCGGCGTCAAGCTGACCGAACTGCGCCGCGACCAGGCCGACTACATCGGGGTTCCGGTGGAAGGCCCGTTCAAGCCCGAGCACTACCGCTACTGAGCGCAGGGCGGCCACAGGCGCCGCCCTTTCGCGCCCGGGCCGCGGCCTTCGCTTGCGGCGGCCGTGCCGGCGCCTATCCTGCGCCCGGACAGGCGGAGGGATCATGGCAGACGAGGATGCGGGGGGGCCGGGCCGGCGCGCGATGGTGCGCGACCGGCTGCTGCGGGCGATGCCGAAGGGCGGCGTCGCGGCCGAGATCGGGGTGTGGGAGGGGCAGTTCAGCCGCCGCATCCTCGAGGTCTGCGAACCCGCCGCCCTGCACCTGATCGACCCCTGGCAGTACATGCCCGAGTTCGCCAACACCGGCTTCGGTCGCCGGAAGAACGAGCACGCGATGGAGGAGAAGTTCCGGGCCGTGACCGCGCTCTTCGCCGGCGACCCGCGCGTGACGATCCACCGCGCCACCTCCGAGGCGGCGCTGGGGGCGCTGGCGGACGGCAGCCTCGACTGGGTCTACATCGACGGCAACCACAACGAGCCCTTCATCGGCAACGACATCGCGCTCTGCCTCGCGAAGGTGAAGCCGGACGGGATCATCGCGGGCGACGACTTCCACTGGCAGACGGGAACGGGCGGCGCGCCCGTGCGCCGCGCGGTCGAGGCGGCCGTCGGCGCGCTGGGCGCGCGCGCCAGCCTGCGCGTGATGGCCAACCAGTGGATCGTCACGCTCGACCGCGCCCCCTGACGCCCTGCGGCGCGCCGCGGCGCGGCGGCGGCGACAAATCGCTTTTTCGACTGCCCGCTTTGTCCTAGCATCCGGTTGCCGCTACGGCAGAAGCCCGGGCGGTCCGACAGGGACAGGAGTAACGGGTATGAGCAAACGAGACGAACTGATCGCGGCCTATGCCGAGGACCTTCGGACGAAGTGCCGGGTCCAGCCCGACATGGCGCTGCTGACCAAGGTGGCGATCGGTTGCGGGCCGTCGATCTACAACGCCGACAGCGCGACGGTGGCGGGGTCCGACGCGGCCGAGCTGGAGACGGTGAAGCGCAACTTCCTCGTGAAGAAGCTGGGCCTGCCCGACAGCCCCGGGCTGATGGAGGGGATCCGCGCCGCGATCGAGACCTACGGCCGGTCCGAGCGCCAGAAGCACCGCGCGGTGCTCTACTACCTGCTCGTCAAGCATTTCGGCCGCGAGGCGGCCTACGCCTGACGAGGTGCCCGGCGGGCCGCGCGGACCGGCCCCGGCACGGGCGGGTCCGTCGGTCCGGCGGCCTTTGCATCAAATCGTCGGGGCATCGCCTTTGCGCCCCGCGCGATTCGCGGCTAGCCTTTCTCCAAGGGCATCATGTCCGGGACCTTGTCAGAACACGTGTGGTGCTGGGGAGCACGTGGGGTGGATGAAGGGTCCCGTAGGGGTGCGGGGCCCTTCATTTCCGCATCAGGGCCCCACGCCCCCCATCGCGCAGACGATCCGCCATTCCTCGGGCGTCACGGGCTGGACCGAGAGGCGCGTGTTGGTCACGAGAACCATGCGCTCCAGCCCCGGCTGCGCCTTGCACGCCTCCAGCGTGACCGGGCGCGCGAGGGGCCGAAGCGCGCGGATGCGCACGCAGTCCCACCGGGGATCGTCGGCCGTGCTGTCCGGCGCGCAGGTGCGGCTGACCTCGACGATGCCGACGATCGCGCGGCCGACGTTGGAATGGTAGAAGAACCCGAGGTCGCCCACCTGCATCGCGCGCATGGCGTTGCGGGCCTGGTAGTTGCGGACCCCGGTCCATTCCTCGCCCTCCGCGCCCTTCGCGGCCTGGTCATCCCAGCCCCAGACATCGGGCTCCGACTTGAAGAGCCAGTGGCGCATCAGCCGATCGCCTTCGTCCATTCGAGGATCGTCACCCGCTCGAACAGGCCCGCGCGCGCATAGGGATCGGCCGCGGCCCAGGCGCGGGCGGCGGCGAGGTCGGGCACGTCGAGCACGATCAGCGACCCGGCCATCGCGCCCGACTCGTCCAGAAGCGGCCCCGCCATCTCCACAAGGCCCGTGGCCTCGATATGCGCGAGATGCGCCGCGCGGGTCTCCATCCGCAGGGGCAGCGCGCCCGGCTTGTCGTGGCAGATCAGGACGGCGCGCATCGGCTACTCCGGCTTCAGGGGCCGCGACATCAGGCTTCGGATCGCCTCGTCCAGCGTGATCGCCCCGGCGGTCAGCCGGGCGACCGTGGCGGTCAGCGGCGCGTCGATCCGGTTCGCGCGCGCCAGCGTATCGGCGGCGCGCGCGGTGGCAAGCCCCTCGACCGTGCCGCCCTCGGGCTCGGTCCCCCGGCCCAGCGCGGCGCCGTGGCGGAAGTTGCGCGACTGCGCGCTGGTCGCCGTCAGCACGAGGTCGCCCAGGCCCGAAAGGCCCGTCAGCGTCGCCGGGTCCGCGCCGAGGACGACGGCAATCCGCACCATCTCGGCGAAGCCCCGCGTCAGCACGGCGGCCTGCGCGGATGCCCCGAGCCCGGCGCCCGCCGCCACGCCGCAGGCCAGCGCCACCACGTTCTTCAGCGCCCCGCCCAGTTCCGCCCCGCGCGTGTCGGTGGTGGTGTAGAGCCGGAGCGCCCGCGTCGACAGCCGGCGCTGGAGCGCGACCCCGACACCCCCGTCGGCGCAGGCCAGCGTCATGGCGGTGGGAAGCCCCCGGGCGAGGTCGGCCGCGAAGCCCGGCCCGGTCAGCACCGCCGGCATGGCCCCGGGGCAGGCGGCCGCGATCGTGCCGACCGGGCCGAGCCCGGTCGCGGCGTCGATCCCCTTGCAGCAGGCCACCAGCGGCAGCCCGTCGAGCGCCGCGCCCCACTCGCGCAGGAACGCGGCCAGCGCCTGCATCGGCACCGCCACGAGGCCGAGGTCGACGTCGCCCGGGCGCAGCGTCCGGTCGGCGGCCGCGACCCCCGGCGGAAGCAGGAAGACCCCCCGCCGCCCCCAGAGCGCGACCGGCCCCGCCGTGGCCAGCGTCGCGGCCAGTGCCGTCCCGAAGGCGCCGGCGCCGAGCACGGCGACGCGCCTCATGCCTTGGCCCCCTTCCGTCCCGACCCGATCAGGGGCGCCGCGCGGTCGTCCAGCGGCCAGCGGGGGCGGGCCGTGAGGTCCGTCCCCCCGCGGCGGCCGAGCCGGTGCCGCTCGATCCCCGCCCAGGCGATCATCGCGCCGTTGTCGGTGCACAGCGCCAGCGGCGGGGCCACGAAGGCCGCGCCATGCGCCGCGCAGGCGGCCTGCAGCGCCGCGCGGATGGGCCCGTTGGCCGCGACCCCGCCCGCCACGGCGAAGGCGGGGACGCCGGCCGCCTCCAGCGCGCGGCGGGTCTTCCCGGCCAGCACGTCGACCACCGCGGCCTGGAACGCGGCGCAGAGATCGGCGCGGTCGCGCGCGCGGATCCCGCCCTGCGCCGCGACCAGCGCGTCGCGCGCGCGCAGGACGGCCGTCTTCAGCCCCGAGAAGGACAGGTCGCATCCCGTCCGGTCCAGAAGCGGGCGGGGCAGCGCGAAGCGCCGCGGATCGCCCGCAGCGGCGCAGGCCTCCACCGCCGGGCCGCCGGGCTGGGGCAGCCCCAGCAGCCTCGCCACCTTGTCGAAGGCCTCGCCCGGGGCATCGTCGATCGAACCGCCCAGCCGCTCGAAATCCTCTGCGCCCCGCACCGTCAGGAACTGGCAGTGCCCGCCCGAGACGAGGAGCATGAGGTAGGGATACGCCAGCCCGTCGGTCAGCCGGGGGGTCAGCGCGTGGCCCGCCAGGTGGTTCACGCCGATCAGCGGCAGGCCGGTCGCCGCCGCCAGCCCCCTCGCGCACATCACCCCCGACAGGACGCCGCCGATCAGCCCCGGACCGGCCGTCACCGCGATGCCGTCGAGGTCGCCGAGTCCGAGTCCCGCCCCGGCCAGCGCGGCCTCGACGCAGTGGTCCAGCCGCTCGGCATGGGCCCGCGCGGCGATCTCGGGCACGACGCCGCCGAAGGGCGCGTGGAGCCTGGCCTGCCCCTCGACCACCGAGGACAGGATGCGGCCCCCCCCGCCACCCGCCCCGCTCTCGGCCCGCACGACCGCCGCGGCGGTGTCGTCGCAGCTCGATTCGATGCCGAGGAACGTCAGGCGGTCCATGGGGATCCGTTGCGGGGGCCGGGGTGCGCAGGTAACACGGGGACGCATGGCCCGACAATCCCGCCATCCGCCCGTGCTCCTGACGCGCCCGCTGCCGCAGGGCGCGCGCTTCGCGGCGATGCTGCGCGACCGGTTCGGGCCGGGGCTGCGGATCGTCGCCTCGCCGCTGCTCGCGCCCGCGCTGCGCCCCGGCCCGCCCCCGCCCGGCCCCTTCGCGGCGGTGATCCTGACCTCGGAGACGGGGGCGCGGGCGGCGGCGCGGTGGCGCGACGGGCTGCCGCGCCTCGCCTGGTGCGTCGGCGACCGCACGGCCGAGGTCGCGGCCGAGGGCGGGTTCCGGGCGCGGTCGGCGGCGGGCGACGCCGACGCGCTGGTGGCCGCGATCCTCGCCGATCCGCCGCCGGGGCCGGTGCTCCACCTGCGCGGCGGCGACAGCCGGGGGGACGTGGCGGCGCGGCTGGCGGCGGCGGGCCTGCCCGCGCGGGACCTCGTCGTCTACGACCAGCGCGCGCAGCCCCTGACGGACGAGGCCGCGGCGCTGCTGACCGGCGCGGCGCCGGTTCTCGCCCCCCTCTTCTCGCCCCGGACCGCCGCGCGTCTCGCCGCCGAGCGCGACCGGCTGGCGCTGCCCGCGCCGCTGGTCCTCGTGGCGCTGAGCGCGGCGGTGGCCGGGGCGGCGCCGCCGCGCGCCGGCGACCGCGCGATCCTCGCCGCGCGCCCCGACGCGGCGGCGATGCTCGAGGCCGTGGCCGCCGGGCTCGCGACGGGTTGAGGGGCGGGCCGTCGCGCACTAGGTTGCGCCCGCAGGCAGGGGGCACGGGGCATCATGACGGACATCAGACCCGACGACCGGATCCCCGGGGCCGCGATCGCGGACGAGCCGCCCACCGCCCCCGACGCCCCCGCCGGAGCCGTGCCCGGGGGCCAGGCCGACCCGGCCGCCCCGCCCCGGGCCGCGCGGCGCGGGCGGGCGGTGTTCCTCGGCCTCGTCCTCGGCGGCGCGCTGGCGGCGGGCCTCGGCTTCGCGGCGGCGCGCTACGTCCCGCAGGGATGGCCGCTCGCCGCCGCGCCGGAT
>ERZ1066124.717-NODE-717-length-16200-cov-23.279777_pt1 | contig 16200 bp, 12 predicted proteins | sample MGYA00382771_ERZ1066124 | MGnify/ENA primary metagenome ERZ1066124 (study PRJEB33369, sample SAMEA5778354) | biofilm metagenome | biome: Industrial cooling water; feature: Water cooling tower basin; material: Biofilm | place: United Arab Emirates | collected... | reverse complement strand
CGGACGATCGAGGACTGCCCGATGATGCAACGCTCTCTCAATCTTTTAGCGATCGCGCTTCTCTTTTTAGGTACAAATGCACCCTTAACGCAGGCTCAAACAATTGCTCAAACGCAACAGAGCGATCGCAAATCAGAAGCCGATCGCTTATCGAAACAAGGTCAGCAGCAATACGAATCCGAACAGCATGAAGCCGCGATCGCATCTTGGGAAGCAGCACTAAAAATTTATCGAGAAATTGGCGATCGACAAGAAGAAGCAAGCATCCTGAACGATCAAGGACGCTCTTACACGTTACTATCGCGTTACGAAGAAGGAATTCGCGCATTTGATCAAGCACTCTCAATTTTTCTGCGACTCCAGCGGCGCAAGGACGCAGCAGTCGTCTTAATGAATCGGGGAAGTGCCTATACTGAACTATCTCGCCACGAAGATGCACTTCGGTCTTATGATGAGGCTCTATCAATCGTTCGTGAAATGAACGATCGCAGTCGTGAAGCGAAAGTACTAATGAATCGCAGCATCACGTATGCTTACCTGTCCCGTCACGATGAAGCGATCGCAGGTTTCGGGGATGCTTTAGCCATCTTTCAAACTGCAAATGATCGGTACAATGCAGCTAAAGCACTGATGAATCGAGGCATTGTCTATAATTCTATTTCTCGTTACGACGAAGCGATCGCAGCGTTCAATCAAGCTTTACCGATCTTTCGAGAACTCAAAGATCGTCGCTCTGAAGCTTCAGCACTCTCTAGCTTGGGAAGTGCGTATCGGTTCCTCTCTCGCTTCGAGGAAGCCTTAACAGCATTCGATCAAGCCTTACCAATCTTGAGAACGATCAAAGACCGAAGCGGGGAAGCAGGTGTTCTGATGAATCGAGGAGTCGTTTACGATTTGCTCGATCGTAATGATGAAGCGATCGATGCTTACACTGAATCCTTGGCGATTTTTCGATCGATTAAAAATCGCCAAGGGGAAGCAGAAGCACTTAGTAACTTAGGAATTATCTATGGTGCGTTATTCCGGCATACTGATTCAATTCAGGCTCACACACAAGCACTTTCAATCTATCGATCGATCCAAAATCGTGGCGGGGAAGCCTTAACACTCATGAATCGCGGAATTGCTTATGTTGCGGTTTCACGCTACGAAGAAGCAATTCAATCTTATTCAGAAGCTCTAGTTCTTCACCGAGCTATCAAAAATCGGAACGGTGAAGCACAAGTTCTATTAAATCAAGGCAATGCTTATCAAGCTTTGCGGCGCTACGAAGATGCAGTTCGCTCCTACAATGAAGCCCTGCCAATCTATCGGGCGGTTAGGGATCGCTCTGGGGAAGCACGAGCTTTATATAATCTGGGCGCTGCTTATTTTGAGACAGGTCGATTTGCTCCGGCAGAACAATCTTTAAAGAGCGCGATCGCGGTTTTTGAGTCGATTCGACTCGATCGGCTGTCTGAAGCAAATAAGATCTCATTCTTTGAAACTCAAGCCATTAGCTATCGCATCTTACAAGAGGTGATGATTGCACAGAAGAAGTTTGAAGCAGCACTCACGATCTCAGAATGGGGACGAACAAAAGCGTTAGTAGAACGATTAAGTCAACAGCTACAGACAACAAATTCACCCTCTCAAGAAGCACCAAGCGCGGATCAGCTTCGCCAAATTGCGCGATCGCAGAATGCTACTCTTGTTGAATACTCACTCAACGAACGTAAACGAGAACTCTACATCTGGGTGGTTCAACCGACTGGAGCGATCGACTTTCGACAAGTAAAGTTAACTGACGTTTTACCGCAACAATGTTCTTCAATTACGCAATTAATCGGGAATGGTCGCGCCTCGATCGGGGTTCGGAGTTCTCAGTCTGATTGGCTAATCGTTGATGATACAACACAGAAGAATCCTTGTTCTCAGTCTGATCGAGATGCAAATTTCAGAGCGCTCCATCGATTGCTGATTGAACCGATCGCATCTCTTCTCCCAACTGATCCGAATCAGCACATTGTTTTTATCCCAGATGGAACACTCTTCCTCGTTCCCTTTCCTGCTCTCAAAGCTGCAAACGGTCAATTCTTGATCGAACAACATACAATTCGTACTGCTTCTTCGATTCAACTGTTGGATAAAACTCGTGCGCTGAACTCTCGTCCGAAAGGAAACAATGCACTGATTGCTGGTAATCCATTGATGCCGATCGATCCAACTTCTGCACAAGCGAAACGGCTCTCAAATCTACCGAATGCAGAACAAGAAGCTAGAGCGATCGCACCTTTATTCAACACACAAGCCATCACAGGTAAAGCAGGAACAAAACAAACAATTCTTCAGCAAATCTCTGATGCTAGACTGATTCATTTTGCAACGCATGGATCGTTCTCTGATCGTAATGGTTTCAAAAGCTGGTTAGCGCTCGCTCCGTCTGAAAATGACAGTGGTATCTTAACCGCCGAAGAAGTCGCCCAACTGAAGTTAAATGCTGATTTAGTGGTCTTAAGTGCTTGTGATACGGGGCGAGGACGAGTAACGGGCGATGGTGTTGTGGGATTATCTCGATCGTTTATTGCCGCAGGAGTTCCGAGCGTGATTGTCTCACTGTGGGCGGTTCCTGATGCTCCTACAGCAAATCTGATGAAGGAATTCTATCAACAATTAAAACAGAATCCCGATAAAGCTCAAGCTCTTAGACAAGCAATGTTAACAACGCTGAAAACACACCCAAATCCGAAAGATTGGGCAGCATTTACGCTAATTGGTGAAGCTCAATGAAACGGAGGCATTTTCTTCAAACGACAGCTTTGAGTGCGATTTATCTTGCTCAGGCGAAACAGTATGCTCAGGTACTAGCTCGATCGAGTTCGCGTAAACTTGCATTGTTGATCGGCATTAACAACTATTCGGAAACTGGCAATCGCAGTCTTTCCCCTCTAAACGGCTGTAAAACTGATGTCGAACTCCAACGTGAACTCCTCATTCATCGCTTTGGTTTCAAACCCTCAGATATCAAAATCCTGCTCAATGAAGAGGCAACTCGAAGCAATATTCTACAAACTTTCGAGACTCATCTAATTCAGCAAGCGAACTCAGATGATATTGTTGTTTTTCACTTTTCAGGACATGGCTCACGGGTGTTCGACTCTGAAGCAATTACCTCAGATCAAGCCAATACTGCTTTCGTTCCTGCGGGTTCAGATCATCTCAATCCTGATCAAAGCGTAAATGACATTATGGGTAAGACCTTATTCCTATTAATGTCAGCCCTGAAAACAGAGAATGTTACTGCTGTTTTTGATTGTTGTTACTCAGGGGGTGGAACTCGCGGAAGTGAACGAGTTCGAGCCGATGCAAGCAATACGCTCTATCAACCGAGCAAAGCAGAAACTGACTATCAGAAAAGTTGGATGCGAAAGCTGGGATTAACTCCTGAACAATTACGCGATCGCAGAAAGAAAGGTGCGAAAGGTGTAATTCTCGCCGCAGCCACCGCGAACCAACTTGCAAAAGAAAATGATCTTGCTGATGTGTCCTCTGGCTTGTTTACGTACTTTCTCACTCAATATCTTTGGGAATCAGCCGAGGGTTTAACGGACGCAGAAGCAATGATTAAACGATCTCTGTTTGCTGCTACAGGCTTCCAAGAACCCGTTTTTGATGTTAGACCGGAACTGATTACAAAGCCAATTTACTTCACGGCTCCCATTCACGGATCGGCTCAGTCGGTGGTGCAATCTGTTCAACGAAATCAAGCCACTCTTTGGTTAGGAGGATTAGATAAAAGAACATTAGAATCTTTTGGAACGGGATCAACATTCTCAACCTTGGAAGAAACAGAGACAGTCACGATCGTTGAACGAAAAGGATTAACCGCGATCGCGAAAATTCCTAGCAAGCTTCGACCCGGAACATTGCTGAAAGAATCCTCACGAGTCATTCCGAGAACAATCAAACTGCGAATTGGTTTAGATTCATCGCTGGGTAATCAACTCCCGAAGATGAGCAGCGATCGCATCGAATTCATCCCGACTCAAAACGGTGCTTATCCTCAATTCGTTCACTATATCCTCAGTCGTGCAACTTCAAACACTATTGGATTATTCTCACCGAGCTTAGAACGATTGCCTGATTCATTTGGGCAAGCAGGAGAATCGGTTTCAGATGCGATCGTACGCCTCACTCCAAAATTTCAGGGACTTTTCGCCGCTCATCTCATTCGTCAAACCCTCAATCCGAGTGCTTCTCAACTAAAAATCGAAGTCTCGCTACATCTTCAAAATCAACCTGATCAGATCATTGCTCAATCGAGTACTGATCGAAGTTCAAACGTTCGCAATCAGCCAATTCCAGTTAAAACGCCTTGTCAATTTCAGATTAAGAATCACGATCGTTCACCGCTCTACTTACTCATTGCCTTGATCAGTCCAAATGGTCGTTTCTCGATCGTTTTTCCGAATGATTACATTAGCGGAGATTTAAGCGGTGAAGTGCCCGCGAAAGCAAATCGATTTGTTCCTGATCCCGATCAAGGTGAAACCTTCAGAATTGCACCGCCTTTAGTTGGACGGGGCGAAGCTTTGATTGTTGCGAGTCGTAATCCACTCACGAGAACTTACAAACAATTGAGAACACTGGCAGAAGAATCAAATCGAACGCCGATCGCGATCGCAACCCAGCGCGGAATTGATGCGATCGCGAATCTTCTTTCTGATCTCGATCGCCAATCTGGTCATTCTGCTTACAGAATTAGCACTGAAGATGTCGCCACCCTTTCCCTTTCATTCCAAATTATCTAGAGACCTACTCATCACAGCCCGAACTTGAGAGATCCGAATTAGGCTTGAGCACTAGTATCGATAGAACCTGGGCGAACTATCTACAACGCCTTCAACCTTGCAATCTTTTCCTCCAGCCGATTGACACTCTTTACGAGCATTGCGCTCTGCTCGCTGTCGCTTTCCAGCAACCCCCTGATAGAGATTACCATTGCTATCTTTCACAACGACTAGGAATCCATTACCAAACCTGTTGGCAAGACGGCAATTTTGCAGTTTGGACGTGCAGAGATTCATGGCAGCAGTTATTGCTTGGTCTTGACTGTCATACTGCGCTGTCCAAGCAAAATTGGGTTTACCGTCGGGCTGGGTTCCCCAAACTAGCGCACCGTGAGAATTGACCCAGCGACCAGAAGGCTGACTTGGAGCCGGATTAGCTCCTGGAATTGGGGCGCAAGCAATCCATCCTGCATTGCCCCCACCCTGCTGATAGGTTCCTGGAGGACAGACATTGCCATAGGCTGGCATATTCGACATTACAGCACTGGTTAAGGAGACGACGATCGACAAAGCAGGTAAAGCGAGTCTTGTCGGCAGAGAAGCGATTTTGACGAGATTCATAGATACGAATGGAACTCGAATGAAGTTGACTTGGGTTGTTCTTGTGCAGGTTTAGGTTCCACTGCGTAAAAGGTTATGCACTCTGACTGAGTAATTCCACAAGTAGAGAGCGTTTGAACCAATTGATCAATCGCCAGCTTGAATCAAGTATGAATTGCTCGAATGTTGTTTCTAGATAGTTCGTGATCGATCAAGCGCGACCTGCACAACGAACCTTCTGAAGTGCTTCTTCACGAGTTGATTGTTCTTTTAAAGTATTCGCAACTTTCAAAGCTTCAGTCATTTGATTGAGACGAGCGTATTGAACTGCGATCGCTTCTGTCAAACTACCGCGATCCGCGTCGATCGGAATCACGGTACTGCCATCTGTGCCCAAGCGATCGAACTCGGATTCATCCCCTAGAATGGTCTGGGCAACTTGAAATGCTTGAGCCAGAATCGGCAAAGCTTTCTGAGCTTGATTTAGTTCTGCGTAGCGTTGTGCGATCGCAAGTAAAAGCTGAGTTTTTCCATTGGGGGAAGTAATCCGATCTACAATCGGTAGCGCCAGATCAAGCCGATTGATTGTCAGCAATCCGAGAGCGCTCGTTTGTAATCGGGATTGTTTTACATCTGGAAATGCTGTGCCCTCCGCAATTTGTAACGCGCCTACGAATTGTTGCGCTTCGCTGAATTGAGTAAAAGGATGATCGATCGGAATCGCGATCGTCGGATCATCAATCTTTTCACTAAACGCTACCACTTGCTGAAGAATCTGCCGCATCTTTTCAGGTTGCTGCATTTGAGAATAAACAACGGCGATACTTGCTAGAGCAATTGACTTGAAATGACTGAGACTAGATGGGTCGTTACCGATGACTTTATCCATCGCTTCAGTTGATCGTAATGCCTGTTCTAGTAGCTGATTCGCAAAATTAGTGTTACCTCTATGATGAGCGACGAGCGCGATCGCAGAGAGTGCTTTGATGTCGGTTGCAGGTCGATTATTTAAGGGCAACTGACGCACCCAATTCGCAGCTTGGGCATATTTACCCGTTTTTGCATAGGTTGTTGCAATTTGAATCACTTGCCAGTCTTGCAAACCGTTATCGATCGTTGAAATTGTTGCCCATTCTTGACGAATCCAATCGAATTGCTCAATGGCTACAGCCGTCCGAATCAAATCTGAGAGGCGAATTCTTTGCTCCCAGGTATTACTCACGGCTTTGATTGCGGCTAGTTCCTGAGACAATAGCTGTCTCGCTTGGGTGGATTTGCCAGCTTTGTAATAGGCTTCGATCACTGCTCTCAAAGTTGGGCTGTGAGGAAACTTCAGAGATCGGGTGATTTGTAGTGCTTGTTCGAGTTGTCCGACTTGTAGGTGAGCAATTACCAGCGTTTGCAGCAATGAATCTTTTAGGGAAACATCGGAGTGCGATCGCGCAAACGTCAACGCTTGACGAAACAACTGATTGGACTTACTCGGATTGTTTTGGTAAGCGATCGCAATTTTTGTTAAGGCAAAGAGTTTCGGTTGAGGACGTGCGATCGCTTGCGCTAATTTTTCTGCATCAACTAGCTTTCGATTCTGAATGTACACATCAACAATGCCACTCTGGGCAGGAGCATAGGAATCTGGGAAGTTTCGCAATTGTTGTAGGATCTGCTGTGATTTTGCATCTTTCCCAATTCGAGCATAGAGAATTGCAGTTCGTTTTTGAACATCTAATCGAGTCCATTCTTCAGCTTGAATTTGCGGGATTGTTCGCTCAACTTGAATCAGTGTTGTTTGAACCGCTTGAGTTTGAGAGAGTTCAGCAAAGCCTTCTGCAATTTCGATCAGTGCGATCGCTCGTTCATGCGGTGCTTTGATTGTAGATTCCAATTGCCGCGATCGCGACAAGAGCATCAGCGCAGTTTGAGACTGATTCAGTGCAGCGTATTGTCTTGCGATCGCAACGTATGCTCGTGTTATTTCATAGTTGTTCGTGCTTGGAATCTGCTCTATCAACGTGCGAAATTGATTCAGTAGGACAAGGGATTTCTGAGGAGAGTTTAATTGCTGATTGAGGTGAATCAGACGCGAAGTCAAAGAGATGCCGTAAGGTTCTAGTAGCCAGACTTGAATCAAATTAGATTGAATTGAAGCATTTTTGAACTGGATCGCGATCGTAGTCGCTTCTTGTAAGTGTACCAGCACCTTTTCTATATCAGAGCGATCCAGCGCATTACGAGCTTGGACTTCTAGGGTTGAAGCTTTTGCTTCTAAATGTTCATTAGGATTGCAAGCAATCGGATCAGACTGTGCAGATACGGGCTGTACTCTTGATGTAAGAGGACTGAGCGTAGTCACTGTGAGAACGCTCAGGAGGGTCAGAAATTGAATGGATCGAAGCATTCTGTAAAAAATCTGGGATTGAGTTGCTTTGTGTTCTGCTAGATACTATTCAAATCATCAAGGTTCCAGATACGGATTGACTGACAAATTTCTTCGTCACCGCTTGACCTACCCAGAGTTGAATCTTCAGGCTGTTCATCCTTCGGCATTAATGCAGATATGCAGAAGATTGTCATGCTATGTTCAGCTAAAGTCTTTGAGAAGACTTAGAATTAGTCTTCCAGAGCAGTTGTCTCGTCAGGTCTGCGACATCGATCGGTCTAAACATATTTCCCGTCAAAACCATTGAATTGCGACTAGGATTGTTTCTGACCTTTGGGTCGCAAGCGAGTTCATAAGCACGCTGAAACACACTCGGTAGAACAGGAACCCAGTCGGACATGGGTTGGGTTTCAATCTTGCCATTCGCAAACATTCGGTAGGCTCTGTTGCGTCGCATTTGCTTTTGGTCGCATTTGAAATCCATCGTGTAGACATAGTGATCCGCACCATCTCCGTCCTGCTCTGGAATATCGACCATATCAATTTGAGTAATCGAGGGTTCGGGCTTACGCACCAGGAAATCGGCAAGGTAAAGCCGTCGTTTGGGCGCATCTCCTACCCCAAAGATGAGATACCAGCAGCGGGTGCTCGACGCTGGACAGATTTCTTCAGCCGCAGCGGGTGCTGAAGTTGAAAGTGACAAAGTAGCGATCGCTGCAATTGTGATTCCAAAACTCGATCGGATGTTGAAGTGACGCACTATTTTTTCTCCTTGCTTCAATTGTCAAATTCACCCAAATCCACCGTTGTCCCATCTTGCTTAATTTCGACAATTCGATGAACCATCCCCGTAAAGTCTCGCTTCACTTTCCGAGACCGGTAAATCGGCTCTGTAGTAACTTCCGCAGACCAATCTGAGAACACCTGAACCGTAGAACGAGTTCTACCTGTGTCCTGGCGGATACGGACAGTTGTTGTAAAGGGAATCTCAGTAAACAGCAGGTAGCGACCGGGCTTGAGTCCACGAAATTGAAATCGACCTTCATCATCTGCTAGCACCCGCGCACTGTAGGTGCTGGTTGCAGGATTGAGTTCAAATCGACCCGCAAATATATCATTCTTATAGCGATCGTACCAAGCTTGTAGATACGGGGTCATAGGAAACAAGGAGATAATCCTACTTTTGGCGTAAGTTTTTTCTTGATTGAGGAGTCCCCTTTTTGAGATTACATAGGCACGTCCTCTCACGCTTGCGCCGCCCGATGTGAGCATTTCAGTTGCCTGTTGTGCATCAAAAGCAGGCAGATTGCTTGCATAAGCAGGTAAAGTCAATGGTGCAAACAAGATTGAGCTAGTTAAGCTCATCATTATCAGGACTCGTTTAACCATGAGATCTTCCTTATCATCAAGTGATTTATCGAGCAGAGTCACAATTCAAGCGCACTTTGAAACATTCCGTTTCAGTGCAACTTGATGAGTCTTCCTGATGCAGGTTTAGGTTTTGCAGTAAAAGAGGTTATGCAATCTCCAAAATCAACCTGATTGAAAAATCCGATTTGTTTTTCCTCTACGATGAATTCAGACGATCGAGGAACTGCGATGAACAGCGGATTAAGTTTGATGATGGTGCTGCTCCTTGTTGGAACAAATCCTACAATGCCTCAAACCACCTTGACCGCTCAACTTCACCACTCTGAAAAAGTCGAAGCGGATCGATTGTTTAATCAAGGGTTGCAGCAATATCAAGAAAATCAGTATGAATCTGCGATCGCATCTTGGCAATCTGCATTGAAGCTTTACCGAAAAATTCGCGATCGACCAGGAGAAGCACAAACCCTACTACATCAAGGTAAGGTCAGCCTTGCTCTGGCTCGCTATGGAGAAGCACTGCAACTTGTATGTTGAGGAAGAACTGATAAAGTTCAAACATCCCAGAGAATCTGTTCGCGGCTGAGACCATCAAAGTCTGGTGTATAGATAAGATCCTGGGATGTTTCCGTGCAAGTTCCGAGGAGGTTGGACAGTATCAGAGGTCAGTTCAAACGAGCTTGAACCTGAATTCACAAGGAAAGCCGAGAACTTGTCGCCCAAGCCGTCCGTTGCAAAGGAGAATCTGACATGCCCGATTCGTACTTAGGCATCGATATCAGTAAGACGAAATTTCATGCAGCGTTGCAAATTGCAGCTAAGCGAACGAACAAACCGAAAGTGAAAGTGTTTGCCAACGACCTCGCCGGGTGGGAGCAACTTCAGACGTGGATGGTGCAACAAGGAGCAGAAACGGTTCACGCCTGTTTAGAAGCAACGAGTACCTATGGCGAGGGCGTGGCGGAGTTCCTGTTTGAGCAGGGGCATACGGTCAGCATTGTCAATCCTGCCCGGATTAAAGGATTCGCCATCAGCGAGCTATCGCGCTCGAAAACCGACAAAGCGGATGCTCAATTAATTCTGCGCTTCTGTATTGCCTTACGTCCGAGTGCGTGGCAACCGCCCGCCAAAGCAGTGAAGCAATTACAGGCATTGCTGCGGCGGCTCGAAGCACTGCTATGGAGCGACAATTGTATTGGGAACTTCCGAGCTTTTGGTGATCTTGCGACATCAGCCGAACTATGACTGATAAACAGCGCGATCTAAGCCGCTAAGACAAACCGCTTGTTGAGTAACGGTAATCCTGCTCGTCCATACATCTGTCTTTTGAGCAGCTTGAGACGGTTGTTCAATCCCTCTACAACGCCGTTGCTGATACTCAAAACCATGCTTGCCTTTACTGCATCATAGTCATCTAGCAACCCTTCTGCAAACGTCTGAAACGACTTCAACGGGCTGTTAAGAACAGTGCTGAGCCAAGCATCAAATGCTCCTGCTTTTCGTTGACGAATGAGTTGCAAGAACTCGTCAGCAAACCGAATGGCAAGTGCCAAATCAGGATGCTGTTTCGGCAACTTTTCAAGCAGGGCTTGATCTTCTGAACCTCGATTCTCTGGGCGTGTGACGACCAGATAGCTCGCCCGTCGAGCCGTTAAAGGAGGAGATTGCAGATCACAGACCTGAATCCCTGAACTCTGAGTAGAATGCCTGACTTTTGCAGGTAAACCTTGAGCGATTCGCAATGCAGTAATGTAGCGCTCCACTGTCCGAAGACTCCCTGCATAGCCTTGCTGTTGCAGTAAGCTCATCATCACTTGCGGCTGACGCATTCCCTCGTTCCACCATCTAATAAATTGCGTTTTGTAGGGGTCGAGGACACTTTTGCCAAAGGTTTGACGACGCGGCTGCATCGCTGGAAAGTCAGACAACTGTACATAACGCTGTACCGTTCTCCGACTTATGCCCACGGCTTGAGCAATGGCAGCTTTTGAACAGCCTTGTTCAGACAGGCGTTTGACCTGCTGCTGTTGGTCAATTCGTCGTTGATGCTTGGCTTGAAATTTAGCTTGCTCTGCAACCGTTGCGGTGGGTTGCGCTCGTACCATTGCAACTTCGGGTGCAATCGTCATCGGGCGATGCTGCTGTTCAATCGCTTTCAATTCTGGCTGATAGCTTCTGAACACCTTTTCCAACGTTTCTCTCAGCAATAGTTCGGACAGTTTTTTGACAGGAAAGCTACCCATCGATTAGGGTGCAAATAATCACAAACGCACCGAATGGATAGCTATGGAAGCCATTGTACAAAGCCTACTGACCGAAGTGGGCGATTTCGCAAACCGCAAACGAAATTCTTAACGACTTTATTCGCCACCATCCTTGTGATGTGCGGCAAGGTCAACTTTACCAACCTGAGCCGCTATAGTAACTTGAGTGAGCGCACCTACCGCCGACAGTACCAACAAGATTTCGAGTTTGCGGCATTGAATCAGGCGTTGGTGGGTCAAGTCAGTCAAACGGGTGGAGCGAAGTTAGCGGTGATGGACTGTTCATTTATTTGCAAGAGCGGCAAGGCGACGTTCGGACTAGATAGATTTTGGAATGGGTGCGCCAGTCGAGCCGAAACGGGATTAGAAGTCTCGGTGGTGGGCGTGGTGGATGTCGAAACCGAGCAGGGCTATGCGCTGTCAGCGGAACAAACTTACGCGCAATCGAGTGTGCCAGAATTTAGTCGCATGGATCAATATCTCTATCATCTTGACCATGTGCGACCCTATCTGCCGCCTGAAGTGGAATACCTTGCGGTCGATGGCTACTACGCCAAAGCTCATTTTGTTGCTGGAGCAGTAGGTTTGAGATTGCACGTCATCAGTAAACTGCGATGTGATGCGAATCTTCAGTTTCTCTACACCGGAGTTCAGAAGCGACGGGGCAGACCGCGCAAGTATGCGGGAAAAGTTGACCTCAACGATTTGAGCCGATTCACGTTTGTTGAAACCGTGCAGCCTGATGTCGAGCTATACACAGCTATCGTTTGGCACGTCTCGCTCAAACGCGCTGTTCGAGTCGCATACTTGGTAGATCGTCGTCAGGCAACTCGCGTTCGCACTTGCCTGCTGTTCAGCACCGATGTCGAGCAAGACCCGATGCAAATTTACCATTACTACAAGCTCCGCTTTCAAATCGAATTCATCTTCCGAGACGCAAAGCAGTTTACTGGACTCGAAGATTGTCAAGCCCGTGATGCTCAAAAGCTGGCGTTCCACTTCAATGCGAGTTTGACCGCGCTCAACCTCGCGAAACTCGACGCACTGCAACAGCACTCAGGACAAGCGCCGTTTGTGTTCTCAATGGCAAGTGTCAAACGGCGAAGGCTCAATCAGCATCTGCTGGAGCGATTTATTTGCAACTTAGACCTTGACCCAAGCCAAATTAAATCGCATCCCAACTACTCAAGCCTTTGCAATTACGGCATCATTGCCGCTTAGAACTGTCCGGACTGTTGTCTCAGGTTCTGCACCAGGTGAAATCGGTCTGCCACTTGCACGGCATTCGGTGCGCCTTGGTTCATCCCACTGCGATAAATCTTAGAACGGTCACGTGATAGGACTTCAACTCCTGGATGTTGTTGCAACCACTCGGCTAATGTTTCTGCTTTGCGGTCGGCAAGCAGCGCTATCGGTCGATGTCGGTCTAGGTCAACCAGAATCGTACCGTACTCTCGTCCTCGTCGAAAGGCAAAATCATCCACGCCTAAATGCTTCGGCACTTCAATCGGCGGCAAGGTAAGTTGAGCAAGATAGTTCAATAGACTACTGCCGCTCACTGAATAGCCCAGTTGCTCGACAAGGTGTGAACCACTAGCACCGCCCAATGCTAAACCGATCTGCTGCAATTGTTGCACCAACCGTAGCGTCTTTCTTGCCCAAGGGGCTGCCACTTCTGTAAGGCGTTCAGTAAAGATGCGACGTAGACAGGCAGAATTAAGGCAAAAGAACTTTCGCACTTTGACTTGAAGGGTCAAGCGATATTGCGCCATTGACAAGTCTTCTAGGGTGCGTTCGTAGCGACTATGGACTCGACGGCTACAGTGCTGGCAAACCGGGCATTCAGCCGTCGTCTGAGTTGAAGTCACCACTGCCCGCAAGTGTGAGTCAGATTGCTCTAGCTGCCAACTGTCGAGGCGAAGGGTCTGAGGATTGGGGAGAAAATGTTGGAGGAGTTTCACAACCTCTAGCACTCTAATGAAGCGGATAGTTCCATTATGTCGCAAGATCACCAAAAGCTTGGAAGTTCCCAATACAATTGTCGCTCCATACCCTTGATATCCTTGACGTTTCAGTGCCTGGAACAATCCATAAACACCTCCATGTTGCTGTAAGTACTGGAGGATAGCAACTCGATACGGGGCAGCCAAACTCTCTCCACAGTCAGCCCGTTGTTGGGGGTCAGCGAATTGAGGTTTACGCAGGTCTCGTTGAACCGTTCGCGCACTCAAGCCAATGTGTTGGGCAATCGCAGCGGTTGCCCATCCCTGCTCAAACAAACGCCAAATGTCTTGATGCTGTTTGCTTCGCTTGCGCCAATAAGCAGAGCCAATCGCTGACTCTGACTGCGACTGAGTGTCTAATTCTGGTGCGATGTCTGATTTTGGTATGAGATTGCTGAGCACTTGAGCAACCCTTACAACTGTTTCTGCACTCACCCGCTTCGACTCAGGTTTCCCAACCCTTTTCAGAACCTGAGTTTGAGTTCTCAAGACTTGCTCTAGCACTTCTGCTAGGTTGTGCATTAAGTGGAAACGGTCTGCGACTTGAGTGGCGGTTGGAGCGCCTGTTGTAATTCCACTCCGGAAAGACTGTGCCCGGTCTCGTGACACCATTTCAATGCTAGGATGCTGACTCAACCATGCTGCAAGAGGTTCTGCTGCTCGCCCAGGAAGCAATGCAATCGGTTTATGAGTTTCCAGATTTACAATCATCGTTCCGTAGCTAACACACTTACGGAACGCAAAATCATCGACTCCAACCTGCTTCGGGTTTGTTACCTGCGGTATCGGTAGACGCATGACTAATCGCAAGATCGTGTTTCGGCTCACCTCACAATGCAGCTTCTGACTCAGCTTTTTTCCGGCTGACCCGCCCAATGCCAATCCAATTTCGCTTAACTGGGTATTCAGCCGTTGCGTGCGTCGTGCCCAAGGTGCTGCGATCTGAGGCAGACGTTCACTAAAAATTCGACGCTCACAGACTGAATTCTCACAAAACAGCTTCCGCACCTCAAAGCGAATTTGTACCTGAAACTCTGCCCACGGCAAGTCTGCAAGAGTTCGCTCGTAACGGCTATGCACTCGATGAGAGGGTTGCTGGCAGACTGGACAAGCTGCAAAAGCTTGAGTCGAACAAAGACAGATTCGGACTTGCTGCTGGACACGATCTAGCTCATAGTTCTGGACTTCAATGTGTTCTGAATCGGGGAGTAATTGTTTTAATAGTTCCACAAGTCGTCTGAAGAGTTCCTCTCCCTATTCTAGCTACTAGATCACCAAATTTGGACTCACCGCTAATCGTCGCACAATAGCGGTGAGTCCAAAAGCGAGATAATCACTGTGTTTGCCATCAGCCGCGATATTAATCGCACTGTGTTTGAAACCTGGCTCTGAGACGCTCTTCTTCAAAAACTCCTGCATTCTTACTGAAAGAGAATTATATTTTAATCTGTAACATTACTGAGAAATTTAACTACTAAATTTGTGAGATTTGCTGATGGAGAGCTAGGTGTTAGAACAGGACAATAAGAACTGTAAGAGGCAATGAGTTTGAAAGCGCATCAAAACTAGCCTTCTAGTCTTCTAAATTCTGCCTACTATGAACTTCTTCAGAAATAGCTTCAGCAGCCGAAACGGTGTAGATCGTAATCGCTTGTTTCTGCACTCAAATCATGCAAATCATCCAAAAACTCCTAATTGCAATTTTGCTTTTGTTCTTGAGATCACTGTGTTGGGAGCAGTATTAGCTACGTTGCTTTTGTACTACGTAAAGTATCCTGAACCAGCAGAGCAGCAAAGCTCTCAAGATGAAATTCATCCAACTGCAATTCCCTGGTTGCAGAGCGAAGAAGCGTGTCGCAAAACAGGCAGAACTTGGAAAGATGAAACTTGCTGGGATCATGAGCATAGCCCTGACTTTTAATCAACCGCTATGAAGCATTAAAACGCTCGATCGCAAATTGAATCGATTGAACTAATCCTGAGATAGTAATGTGGTCTTTCACAAGATAATCCTGCGCCCCTTTTGCAACTGCTTGCATTGCTAAGTTCTCATCGTTTGTTCCGGATAGCACCACAATGGGAAGATTAGGTACTGCTGCACGAAACTGCTGGATAGTTTCGAGTCCGACTGAATCTGGCAGCCTCAAATCTAGCAAAACAACATCGAATTTTTGAGGCTTGGAGAGTGCTGCTGATTCTTGATAAGTCTCGATCGCGTCTTGCAAAGTTTCAGCATGGGCGACTTTCCATTGTGTTTTTCCAAGCCGAGAAAAAATATGGCGAATGACTCCTGCATCTGCGAGACTGTCTTCTACAAGCAGAACTTGAATAGGATTCATAGAGCAGAGAGATTTCAATTTTGTACGACCAGTGTAAAGACTCTCTCAGTGTATGGGGAGAGAAGCTGCTGCAAGCCAGAACTCAATAATCTGCTGCACAACTTGAATAAACTGATGCACCTCGACAGGTTTTGTAACATAGCTATTTGCATTGAGAGAATAGGACTGTCTGATATCTTGCGGATCAGGCGAAGTCGATAAAATGACGATCGGGATTTGTTTGAGATCAGGATGCTGTTTGACTTGCTCTAGAACTTCTTGTCCGTTCAAGCCGGGAAGATTGAGATCCAAAAGGATTAAATCAGGTCGCTTTGCATTTCGATGACTTCCCTGCTGGTGCAAAAACTGCATAGCAGCTTCACCAGTCTCAACCCAGTGAAGCTCTGTTTCAAAGCTACTGCGCTGAAACTCTCGCATGATTAAATAGACGTATTCAAAAATTAAATTAGGCAGAAAAAAGATGGTAGAACGGAATTT
>ERZ1066124.706-NODE-706-length-16480-cov-25.926027_pt1 | contig 16480 bp, 18 predicted proteins | sample MGYA00382771_ERZ1066124 | MGnify/ENA primary metagenome ERZ1066124 (study PRJEB33369, sample SAMEA5778354) | biofilm metagenome | biome: Industrial cooling water; feature: Water cooling tower basin; material: Biofilm | place: United Arab Emirates | collected... | reverse complement strand
ATGGATATTTTTGTGGAATGGATATTTTTGTGGAATGGATATTTTTGTGGAATGGATATTTTTGTGGAATGGGCATCCTTGCCCGTTCAACCTATTGATGCGACCCAACCACCTACCCAAATTCCTGTATAAAACCTTATTACATTTGTGAAACCAGCTTGCTGCAATAATTCATAAACACGCGCTTCTTCTACTGGATAAATACCTTTTTCAAAAGTGGCAATCATTTCTTTTATATTTGCTTCAGTTCTTCCCATTTCTTGCCAGTAGGATTGTATATAAGTAATTATTCTTTCAAATTCGGGGGCGCCTTTTTTACCAAATATATCAACTAAAATGAAAGGTGCCCCTTGTTTTAAGCGTTGAGCAACACTTTGTAAAAAGGCTAACTTACTATCATCGGGAATGAAATGCATTACCAAAATCGATGTTGCTGCGTCGTATAACGGTGTTGATGGTAATTCGTGTGTGTAGGTTTGTTGTAATGTGATACGTTCTGATAAATTATGCTGCTCGATTTTCGTGCGTGCTATTTGTAGCATGTTGGCACTAGGGTCGATGCCTAGAAATGACCATTGTGGGTTACTTTGGCTGTAATGTATCAATTCCATTCCGGTTCCGGCGCCTACTATTAGTAGGTTTGCGGTTTTGGGTAGGTGCGATTTTAAGATTGATAGTGCCATTGTATGCATTGCTTCGTAACCTGGTAAAGCAATGCGCGCCATTTCATCGTATTCGCTGGTTGGCACTGTTGGGTTTGTATCAAAATCAATGGTGGGTTTTTGCATGGTTTCTTGTGGGGTGGGCATTCTTGCCCGCCCTATGTATTTGTGTGTAATGGGTTTATACGGTAATCGCGTGGCGGGCTTTGCTGATTAATTCGTTCATGTTACCTACGTTTAAACGGTAACTTAATGGGTGGGCTATTAAACGGGCGGTACTTTCGTACAGTCTCTCGATTTCTATTAAACCGTTTTCGTGTAGGGTTCTTCCTGTGGATACTATATCTACTATGGCTTCGGAGATTCCTGTTATGGGTCCTAGTTCTACTGAACCTGATAAGGGGATGATTTCTACTGGTAAGTCAAGACTTTGGAAGTATTCACGCGCGCAGTTAACGTATTTTGATGCAACTCTACCGTTTGCTGGCAAGTCTAATGCTGAACGATACCCACTTGATTCTTTTACTGCTACCGATAATCGACAGTAACCAAATTTTAAATCAACTAGGTGAGCTACACTTGGTTTTTTCTCACGTAATACATCGTATCCAACTATACCTAAATGTGCTTGCCCATATTCTACATATACTGGAACGTCTTGTGCCCTAACTAATAGCCCTTTAGCTTTTCCACTTGCATCGGGCAGTTGTAATTGACGAGTTCCTGAGTCTAAAAAAGCACTAAAATCTAGTCCAATATCTTGTAATAAGCGAATGCTATCTTTTAAAAGTCCACCTTTGGGCAATGCAACAGTAATCATACGAAGTAGGGGCAGGTTCACAGAAATATAATATTATGAAAATCCTTTTGGTTGATGATGAAGTAGAGCTTACAGACCCTTTAAGTCGATTATTGACGCGCGAAGGGTATAACGTTGATGCTGCCTACGATGGATTACATGGTAGTGAGTTAGCGCTGAGTGGCGATTATAACTTGTTGATTTTAGATTGGATGTTACCTGGAAAAAGTGGGTTAGAAATTTGTCAAGAACTCCGGCGCCAAGGTAAAACAACACCTGTACTATTTCTCACAGCAAAAGATACGCTTGATGACCGAGTTAAAGGTTTAGATGCAGGCGCCGATGATTACTTAGTTAAACCTTTTGAACTGCGGGAGTTACTTGCACGAGTACGGGCACTACTGCGACGTTCATCAACTACACAAGTTATTGAGGCGCCGACTCCGCGTTTAATTAAAGCTGATTTAGAATTAGATATCGAAAATCAAGTTGCTTACCGTACTGGTAGAGTAATTGAACTATCAGAAAAAGAAAGTCAGTTATTACAATATTTTATGGAAAATTCAGGGCAGTTACTTACACACGCCCAAATTATGGAAAATTTATGGAACGATACAGAGCAGCCAAGTAGTAATGTAATTGCAGCATTAATTCGCCTCTTGCGTCGTAAAATTGAGTCTACAGGAGAAACACAATTAATTCATACTGTTTATGGTAAAGGTTATCGTTTTGGTAATTAGTAGTAATTAGTAGGGTGGACTGAAGTCCACATTACAAACACTCTTGTGGAACGGGCATCCCTGCCCGTTTGATATCCATATATTTCTGCATTTTTTCCTTTAATGCTTGCGCTCTTTGATAAGCCTCTGTACGTTTATCATCAACTTCCACCCCAATCTCTTCAAGACTTTGAATGTAATAACGTAACCGCGCGCGCATAGCCCAAACACCCATAGAAGGAAAAATAGCTAGTAATAGTATTAATGGAGAAATTGGCAAAAATGGTAGTTTGAATAGTCTTTGAATTTTTTTCATATTGATAGCAAAAGGATGTAAATTCTCGCTACCAACACAAACTACTGGAAGAACTGGAACCTGATAGCGCTGACTTAATTGCTCAAAACTAATATCAAAGTTTTGTAGCTGATAGCGTTTTTGCCAACCTTTTTGCGGTCCACGCAACCCTTCAGGAGCATAAAGAATTACCTGACGTTCTTTAACAGCGCTTTCAAATGCTTTAAATTCGGCACGTATACCACCCAAAACGTTTGACCATCCTACAGGCAACCACCAAACTATCCAAGGATGTTCAAACAATGCTACTCCTGCAAGTGGTTTTATTGTCCAATTTCGTTTTTCGCTTAGTAAATATCCAAGAGTTATAAAATCCCAAGGAAAACACATCCCAGCATGATTCATAACTACTATTAGAGGTTCTGTTGCTGGTAAATTTTCAATTTGCTGTAACTCTGCGCGAAAATATTTTTTAATAATCGGTGTCAATATTTCCTGACGAAATGCCTGTTGATAATTATGATTAAACTCAGTTTGTTCGTTACGGGGTGAGCGACAACCTAAACGTAACCAACGTATTAATAAAGCTAAGTAAAATCCACCAGGAATAAGGAATAATCCATACTCATACCATTTCCAACCATCAGGGTCAGAATGGTAATGTTGCCAATGACGATTGAATAAAACCAGCCATCCTGGAGGATACCATAAGCAAAACCAGTCAAACCAGCTATATTTATAGCCACTATTTCTATCACCCTCATTTGAAAACGCTTGTAACTGAGGGTTTATGACACTAATATAACTTTGCGATTTTTGATTTATCACGATTTTATAACATATTCTACTAAATGCCGTTGATTTTAACTTTCTAGACTTGATTTAAGCCTCTTTCTATAGAGCTAATTTATATATTCTCTATTTTAAAGTAAATAAATATACTTCGCCACTGTTTAATTAATGTAAAAAATGTAAAGACGTTACATGTAACGTCTCTACATAATATTGATTCTTCGCATATTTATAATTGATTGTTAAAATCTTGTTTTTCGTTTCTCAATATGTTATTTATGTAGGCATTTAAAGATACAGGTTGTAAACTGTAACATGCTGATAAGCAAAATCAAGAAGTTGTCACTGGATGAAACTTCTGGCTGGCGCCTTGTATGTGTACTCGCTGGCATTTTTTTTGTACTAGTATCATTTTTTGCACTACATCGGTTTTACAGCTTTTATGCTTCTTATGACCAAGCACTTTTTGACCAGTTGTTCTGGAACACTATCCACGGACGTTTTTTCCAGGGTTCGTTATCGTCGGGTCAATCTAGTGCTGTTATTGCTGATGGTCAGATACATAAGGTTTTCTATAACCATTTAGGACAGCACTTTGTCATCGATTTTATATTATGGTTGCCAATATACGCTTTGTTCCCAACAGGTGCCACCTTAGTTATTTTACAAGTTGCTTTAATGACAGCAGGTGGTTTGGTACTTTATGCTACTTCGCGTCATTATTTGCCTACTAATATTGCTGTCTTAATTGTAGCTGCTTATTTTGGCGCCAATACAGTCATTGGACCAACATTGGCAAATTTTTATGAATATTGTCAAATTCCTTTGTTTGTATTTAGTATGCTTTGGGCATTTGCAAAACGTAAATGGTCATTGTTTTGGTTATTTATAGCTTTAACGTTAGGAATTCGCGAAGATACCGGAATCACTCTATTTGGTTTTGGGCTTTACTTAATATATACTCGTCGTCACGCTAGGGTCGGAATTACTTTGTGTTTAGTTAGCTTTGCTTATGTGTCGCTAATAACTAATCAAGTCATGGAATTATTTTCTAATGATAATTCACGACTATATTTAAAAGGAATTTTTGGTAAATTTGCTCCTGGTAATGATAGTCCCAGTACGCTACAAATTTTGTGGGGAATGATAACTCACCCAGTAGAGGTTTTTAAAAGTCTGTTCATTCCTTTTGATAGAAGGGTACGATACATGCTTAACCACTGGTTGCCTTTATTATTTGTACCAGTAATATCACCTACTGCTTGGATAACAATAAGTCCTCCTTTATTAGTCCTTTTAATTCAAGAGCGAAAACTTGCCCTCGGAGTGAATATTCGATATGCTTTAACTGTAATGCCAGGTATTTATTATGGCGCCATTATATGGTGGTCACAAAATCAAAATAAGTTTAATGCTTCTGTACAACGATGGTGGATTAGGTGTATAGTTTTATCATTAATTATTACTGTGATATCGAGTCCAAATCGTGCATTTTACTTTTTAATACCTGAATCATTTAATCCTTGGGTATACACTCCATTAACTCGTCAGTGGGAACATGTAGGACACGTCCGCACGTTGATGAATAATATAAGTCCTTCTTCAAGCGTTTCAACAACAACTTATCTACTTCCGCATCTTGCCACCCGTCGTAAAATTGTGCGTTTACCTCATATCCAAATACAAAACGATTTGAAGCAAATTGAATATGTAGAATTTATATTAGCAGATGTATGGCGTGATTTACGCTACCAAAAAAGCTTTCAAAATGAACGAACTGATTTAGTTAATTTTGCTTCGTTAGTAGACAGATTGATTAATGAATATAAATATGGGATTGTAGATATTCAAGATGATGTGATACTGCTGCAAAAACAATTGATATCGCAACCAAATGTTCTAAATAAATGGGCGAAATTACGTGCAGAATTACAAAAATAAATTTGATATTTTTATTATTAGCCCCCCTGACCCACGGGGGCATTAAAATCAATGATGTTGAGTTTGTTGGTTTGAAGTAAATTTATAACAGTGGCTAACAGCAATTTTACGACTTTCAAATAACTCTTGCAGTGCGTAAATAATTTTCTCTGCTAAAGCATTTTCAAAGCTGGCAATAAATTCTTCACTAGAAATGTTGCCTAGAAAAAACTGTTTTGCCAAGTCACACTGATTTTGAATACCATCAAATCCAATTAATTTGACAATAAATGTAGCGATAGGAGAGTGTTGTAAGTCGCTGTAGTTACTTTTAGCGCGTCCAAATTTCAGTAAATTCCACACTTCTTGTTCAATATTGTTTTTTATCTCACGGGGATTTACAACTTCTGGCAAGAAATGTTCAAGTCGCATAAAAGTAAAACCGCGCAAAGGCACTTCCCCCATCATAATGACTAAGGGAATGTCTAACCCTATGGTAAACGAAATCGCTTCAATCAAGGCAATGGTGACAAGTTTAGCTTTTAGGTATAGTTGAGCAATCTCAATATTTCGTTTGGCATAATATTCAAAAATATTATAAGTATGGCGCCGAGGTTCATCTTGAAAACAGCGAAAAATAACTTCAGGTTTGAGTGAAGCCATAAACCCTTCCATTTTTTGAATAGCGAGTCTATAGTCAGCAACCGTATAAGCACCAGTAGCGCTAAGATTATGATTCGTTTCGGGAAGTAAGTTCCAGGTGTTTGCTAAAAATCTTGCTGCACTTGGATGCGCGAAACTAGATACATCGCGGTTAGCGACACGCACACCTCTTTTTATGGTTTCACACAATTCAGCATCCGTAATAAGTAAGTAGAACTTCTCGTTTGTGAATTTTAAGCGTTCTAAAAGTCGTTCGCTTGCTGTTAAACCTTTTTCACACGCTGGACGAAATGGAATAGTCGCTTCGATACACGCTACTATTTGCATTAACAACGACGCTCCTGCAAAAGGTTCTAAGACTTTTGCAGCAACCAAAGCGCTTAAAAACTCGTTTTGTCCTGCATAAGGGTTGAGAACTTGTCCAGAAACAAATCCAAAAACTGAAGTAACAATTTCAAAGATTGTGTCAACTGGTAAATCTGACTGACTGCGAATTGTTAGGCGCCCATTAATTTCTTTGGTAAACGGAGAAATATAATAACCAACATTAAAATGAATGCTCCAGTCAACTTGTACATAAACAAGGTCATGGAATAATGCCGCCAAAACTTCAATTGGGTCTTTACTGCCACCGACTTCAAAAATATGTTGCGGAGTGTGAAAGAAGCGCCAAGGGCCCGTCATCGGCTGCACAATCAAGTCAGTAATATACTCAAGCTGAGACTGCGGAATCTCCAATTTGAGGCTTTCGGTTGCCCAGGTCAGCCGCTTTAAGCATTTTTGATACGCTTTTGCGCTATCCATTTAACATCCTCGTATGAAACCAATTTAGAATAAAAAACTAGCCTGGGTAAGTGTTAACGTACACTTGCTTAGTTCTTCTCTATATATAAGCGAGGATTTATGTATCGGGTATCCGGTAAATTATGGAAAAATTACATCCGTATTTTCACGGAAGAGTGCTGAGTGCTGAGTGCTGAGTTTTATTCCTAACTCCTAACTCCTAACTCCTAACTCCTAACTTTACTCAGCACTCAGCACTACTATGCAAAGGCTTCTGCTTTATAGCGAATACCAGCTTGCTTAAGTCGTCGCAAAACTTCACCTAAACGGTCACATTCCGAAATCAAGCTGACGCGCACGTACCCTTCACCACCACTACCAAAAGCATTACCTGGTGTTACCACCACACCTGTCTTTTGTAATACATCAAGTGCAAAATCAGTTGAACTCATTCCAGGCGGGCAAGGAATCCACAAATACATAGTAGCTTTGGTTTTCGGAACATCCCATCCTAATTGTGATAACCCTTCAATGAGGAAATCACGACGGGTTTGATAGCGTTTTTGCACCTCATATAAGTAAGTATCTGGAAGTTGTAAGGCAGTTTCTGCCGCAGCTTGTAATGCCGCAAAAATACCGTAATCTAAATTTGTTTTGAGTGTTCGCAGTCCTTGAATAACATGACGGTTGCCAACTACAAAGCCAACGCGCCAACCTGCCATATTATATGTTTTGGACATCGTGTGAAACTCTACACCAATTTCTTTGGCGCCGGGAATTTCTAGTAAACTCGTAGGTTGATAGCCATCAAAAGCTAACTCGGCGTAACATAAATCATGCACCAGCAAAATTTCATACTTACGAGCAAAAGCAACTATTTCTTCAAAAAATTCACGCGGAGCAGTTGCCGCCGTTGGATTACTAGGATAATTGAAATAAAGAATTTTAGCTTTATGTGCGACCTCATCAGGAATTGCCGCTAAATCAATTAACCAATTATTTTCTGGCTTCAAAACTAAGCTATAAACGTCTCCCCCTGCAATTAAGGGCCCGCGAAAATGTACTGGGTACGATGGTGAAGGCACTAAAACAACATCACCTGGATTAATATAAGCTAGCGCTAAATGTGCCAAACCTTCTTTGGAACCAAGTAAAGGTAAAGCTTCACTATCCGAGTCTAACTTTACACCATAGCGACGATAGTACCAATTTTTTATACAACCTCGAAAACTAGCAGTTCCTTCAAATGGTGGATAACCGTGATTTGCAGGGTTCTGTAACGCTTTCACCGCAGCATCAATGACTGGTTGAGGTGTACTACCATCAGGATTGCCCATTCCCAAGTCAATCAAATCTAAACCTTGTTGCCGCGCGTTTGCCTTGAGTTCATCTAACCGGGCAAATGGATAAGCAGGTAAATTTTGTATACGTTCTGCGGACTTAATCCAACTTAAACTCATTGCTCAACCTCATCACTCACTCCCAACACCGAAACGCGACTCATCGTATTATTATCTATTGGCGCCGTCGTAGATACCATTGCTGCCATCAACTGTTCGGAGGAAACTTTAAACGGTAATCTATGAATATCTGATTTGGGGTCGAGGGCAATTTCTACGGCACAAAGTAATTGTCGCAGAGTCACATCTCCCAAACCTAAATCATTTAAATTACGCGGCAAACCAATTTCTGTGTAAAACTTTAACAACTGTTGTCTTGCAGAGGAAGCGAGTTGGTTACCTTGAACCATCTCTTCTAAACGCAACTGCACCAAAATTCCAAAAGCTACTTTCTCACCGTGGATACTATGGCGCCCGCAAATATGAGTTAATCCATTGTGAACTGCATGTGCTGCAACCGTTCGACATTGGGCACCACCCAAACCACCAATAACTCCTGCCATAAGAACAGAAGCATCAACCACTTCGCGCCAAGCATCACCACCAGGTTCTTTGAGTGCTTGTAAGGATTTTTGGAAGAGAATATCGCGTAATACACGTGCTTGCTGAACGGCAGCAATAATCATAGTTTGCTCAGAATGCCCACTACTAACCGAAGCTTCATACCACTTCGCTAAAGCATCGCCAATACCTGCTACTAAAGTCCGAGTTGGCGCCGTTTGCACCAAATCGTAATCTAAAATAAGCAAATCAGGACAGCGCGCTAACCCAACATCGTAAAGAAATGCTCCCTCATCCGAATAAACGTTAGATAGAGCAGTCCACCCAGCACAAGTTGCCGCCGAAGTTGGAACTGTTACTACAGGCACATCTAACTGATAAGCAATAAGCTTCGCTGTATCTAGTGCTTTACCACCACCTACGCCAATAATTACATCACAAGAATGCTTTTTGGCTTCAGCACGTAAAGAAAGTAAACTAGCTTCACTACAATCAGGAGTGTAACAAGCACATGAGCATTGCAACGAAGAAGCATTCAAGACAGGCTTCAAAAAACCTTCAATTGCAGTCAGCGTTTTACCACCAATAATCAAAGGACGCTTACCCAAACGGGCAATATCATCAACAGCAGCTGCCAACACTTGGGTACCGCGAATTACCTTCGCAGGGGCAACTGCAAGGAAAGATAACGAACTAGAAGTTTGAGTAGACAACTTTTCGGCTAAAAATTTATTAAGCATATAACTAATTAACTAACAGTAACATTTCTGCATACTTTTTGATAAAGTTCTTAACTAGTAAGTATCAGCTTTCCATTTCTTTAATACATATGCATTAAGTTATACAGCAACTACCTTCAAGTAATATTTTATTTCAAAATAATAAAAATTGTATCAGTAAACACAAAATTCTCTTGTGGAACGGGCATCCTTGCCCGTCTCACATTCTGGTTTGCCTATGCTGTTGGTTTTGCTAATAAAGCAAATTTATCCTCAAAAATTTCAATTGCCATGCTTGAGTCATCGCGACTAGCTAAAGAGCGTTTGGCTTGTCCAATGTACAAAGGTATTGAAACACCTGGTTCTGGGTGAATTACGGTACGTGCGCGGATTAACATGAGATTATTAGTACCAGCACCGAGGCGCCCAGCGGAGTACAAATCACTTGCAGCTTGGCGAAGAGTGGCATCGAGTTGGGTTTGGGTGATATCGTTCTGAAGTGAAATTACGGTTTGCGTCGCTCCATTATCGTAGACTAAGTTGTAGCGAACGGCGCCGGGAATTACTGTTCGTGTTAGTGGCGCCAGTGATAAGGCAAACAAACCTCCTGTAACGACTAACATAAACCCAGTTGTACCCACAAGTCGAAAGCGAATACCCCATTTAAAAACAAAAGCCAAAATTGCTATAGCGGCTAAAGCTAAAGTCGCAATTCCCGACCACTGAGTATATTGGAGAAATTCTGGTTGGATATTCATATAAGAAGTCGCACGTTGCCTTTTAAGTTTTATTAACAAATCTATATTTTACTGCGTAGGTGCAAATTTATTTTTATAAATATCCCCAAGCAGATAGATAAAATAATTTATACCAAAGGCTGATTCATCAGGTTTGGGCAGCAAAGATAATAAGCGGGTATATGAGCAAGTAGAAAGCAAAAGGACAAAACCCGTGTCTGAAGAATTAAAAGCAGGTGACAAAGTTAAATGGAAGACTTCACGTGGAGAAACCGTAGGAGAAGTCGAAGAAAAACTTACCTCACCCACAGATATAAAAGGACATCACGTAGCAGCTTCTGAAGATAATCCTCAGTATTTAGTTAAAAGCGACAAAACTGGTAAAGAAGCAGCACACAAACCAGATTCACTCGAAAAAGTAGATTAATCACCAATAACAAACTATGAGTAAAGAAGTAAAATCTGTAATTGAAGAATTTCGCACGTCAGTAAACATGAAACCAAAAGATTTGGAATCATGGTTAGATACGGAAGAATCAAAGTCCGTAGGAATGACGAAAGACGGGGAAGACGAATCAGTTGGTCATAAATCTGGAAAGTATATTATCGAGTTACTGCAAAAAGACAAAGATGAATATACAGATGACGATTTTGCCCACATGAAAAAAGTTGTTAGTTATATTCATCGTCACTCAGCACAAAAACCAGAGGGTGATATTGAAAACACCCGCTGGTATTATTCCCTCAAAAACTGGGGATATGACGCAAGTAAATAGATTGATAACCTCGTAGAGACGTTACATGTAACGTCTCTACTATTTATCCGAACCAGTGTGAAGGTTCACAATTTGGTTGAACTGTATCATTAAACAATCTGCTAATCCATTCAGATTTTTGTTCCATAATCGAACAAATTCCTTGGTGAATTATACTTTGCACGTGCAACTTTGCTTGCAAGGGGTTACGTGGTAACTTATAATTGATTCCACAAGCTGTATCAAAATCGCTATCTAAGCAAGGAATCTGCGCCGCTACATAATCAATTAAGTCTTGACGAATGTCAGGAATTGCAAATACTTGTTGATAAGGAGTGTAAGGATATGTATCTAATACCTTTTGTATTTCTCCAACAACTGATTGCAATGTTAATTTAACAGCAGTTTCCATATTTATACTCCCTTGATTATTTGAAACATGAGTAAGTTTACAGTTGTTGTAAGCAAACAAATTTTGCTCAAGTGAGTTTTTTAATTTATCAAACTACTTGAGTTATATTTTGCTTCTTAAACAAAAGTTCATCTTTAGTAAACAAATTTTTACTAATCAACATAAGTCTGCTGACATCCGAATTTCGTAAGCAGCCTTATCTTAATTATTTAGATTTTCTGACTTTTCGCGCAAAAAATACACAAAACTCATTGTGAACATTTTGGGCGCCATACCTTAATAATAAATATATTATTAAGAATTAGCTTCTTTACTTACCAATTACAGTTACTAACTCTTATTGCCGTATCTTTACTACTATGTATTAATCAATACAAATTATCTTGCAAAAAGATCGTTATATAGTAAATATACAAACAAGTGTAATTAAGTATTTGGTATCAAAACTTACGACTCATCTATTCTATGAAACTATTTTCTGGATAGGTAGTGTAATTATTTTTTTTAATTATTTCTTAAGATTTTGATTAATTTACGTATATATACTTAATTAACACGTAGGTGTAACCCAATATTAATAGTAAGGTGGGCATTGCCCACCCTACACCTACAATTTCCAATCTTCGAGGGTGGTATTGGGTCGAAGTTGAGAGTTTACAGCACGTGCTGCGCTGAGTCCAGAATCAACGGCGCCTGAAATTAAATTACCTCCACACCAATCACCGCAGCACACTAAGGGTTGTAAAGTTTCGGCAGTTAAAAAAGTTTCCTGTAAGGGGTGCTTGGGAAAAGCATAACGCCAACGATGAACTTGTAACCAATCAGGCTCGGCAAGCCAGTCAAACCCAACCGAGTTTGCGACAGCACGTAACATCTGTTGTCCTACAGGTTGTAAATCTTGAGTCTCTAAATTTTGTGCGGCAAAATCAGCGCTACTTTGAACTACAAAAACAGGTTGTGAGGGGTTAAGACGTTTAGTGCTATCGAAACCAATCCATCCTAGGATATTATCGTTCTCAAATGTTATGGCTTTCCATTGAGGAAGTGGTGTTGACGTAGCTGGATAGCCAGCCATGACGGTGATACTTGGGAAAAATTCAACCGAACGTAGTTTGTTAATAAATGTGGAATTAAGAATACTACCTTCGAGTGGTTCAAGTAGGGTTAAAGCTTGGGGAGCAGGAATTGCCGTAATAAGTACTTTAGTACTTATATGTTGATGTGATTCAAGAGTCAGGCGCCATTGATTATCATCAAAATTAACTTCAACAACACGCTGTTCAAGCATTACATCTAAACCTTGTGCCAGAAACTTAGCTATAGAACTCATTCCATTCGGACTTACATACCTCGGTTGCATCGAAGACACAATATTCTGTGTCTTTTCCATAAAAGTACCGTTCCAAACTTGAAGAATGTTACGTTGTATTAATAACTCAACTAACTGAGTCATTAATTTACCTTTGGGCTTGAGGTAACATGCACCGTGGTCAGCACAAGTACCATGTAAGCGACGAGTTGCGACTCTGCCACCAAAACCACGCGATTTTTCAACTACTAACACCGAATAACCAGCTTGGGTTAACTGCTGCGCGCAAACTAAACCAGCCATTCCGGCGCCTATTATTACAACATCTGTCATTGGTTAGTGGTAAATGGTTAACGTATAAGTGGTCAATAATGAATTAGCTGTTAGCTACTACTATTACCATTGACCACAAAAAGCTGATAGTAGAATAGGGAACAGAGAACAAGCTGTACGATTTGGAGGAAGGGAAATTGGATGAACTGAGGGAAGCCTTGGAACTGGCAACAGAGGATGAATTAAAGGATTTAACAGCAATCTTGTTTAGTCGTAAATTCAACCCCCTCGATTACGTACAGACACCCGAACCAATCGAAGTGCAAAGCCAAAGCCGTGAAGCTTGGCTATCGGCGCTAGAAGAACGCTTTCGGTATTTAGCCGCCGATGGTATTACGGTTTTACGGGGACGCACCAATCAAGTTACCTACCGACAAGCCCTAATTCAGGTTTGTAAGTATTTAAAAGTAACTTATTCAGATGATTTGGCGACAGTTGATTTAGAAGCTGAACTTTTTCTACATTTATTAGGGCGCGTTTGGCGAAAATTACCCCCTGCGGAAAAACAAAAGTTGACCGAACGAGTACAAGCGCAGCTAGCAAAATCGATATCCACAAACGAACCACTACCTTTATTATTGCAACCCGACCCACTCGGACTGCTATTTAAAGGAGGTAGCGCGCTGGCTTTAACTTCGGTAGTGCAACCGCTGTTGCTCAGACAAATCGCGCGTCAATTTGCTACGCATTTCGCAGCGTATCAAATGGCACGCCAAGCTGCAATTCAAGGAGGAAAAATAGCAGCCGACCAATTCCAAAATTACGTGGGTTTACAGATGGCACGTCAAGGAATGGCAGTAAATGCAGCACGATATGGCGCCGCGCGTACAGTGTTTGCCTTTATTGGACCGATGATGTGGACATGGTTTCTTGCTGATTTAGGGTGGCGTACAATAGCAACAAATTACGGTCGAATAATCCCCACGATTTTTACAATCGCACAAATTCGTCTAACTCGTGGCGAAGAATGTTGGGAACCCGCTTGACTTTAATGTCATTAGTTATTAGTCATTAGTCATAAGTTTAAAGTTTAAAAGTTATTAGTCATTTGTCGTTAGTCCTTCGTCATCAGACCCAGGACAAGCGGGCAAAAGACCAAAAACAATTAGCAATAGTACTTTTGACAAATGACTAAACACGGTTCACAGCATCCAGATTCAAAATTACAACTACCTTGGAATTTCGCCCAAGTTGGAGTGTTGATTTTTCCTCTAATGCCAGTATTAGGGGTGATTAACTTAAGCTTGGCACTACTTATTACTTGGTGGTTTAAGTACAAAAATATTATCCGGCGCCCTATCAATCAGGGATTTGGGATTTTTAGCTTAGTGCTTATTATCACAACGTTTTTTGCACACGAAAAAATACCCGCACTACTGGGATTACCAAATTTTGTACCTTTCATTTTATTATTTTGTGCCTTTGATACTTTAATTCAAACAACAGCCCAACTACGGCGCCTTGCTTGGATAATGGTAATCACTTCTATACCAGTTGCATTACTCGGTTTAGGACAAATGTTCTTAGGCTTAAAAACTCCGGAATTAATCTTTAATATATTTGGTTGGACAATTACACCTGGTGGAAACCCTCTAGGTCGCATGTCTTCTGTATTTATGTACGCGAATATCCTAGCTGGGTATTTGGTAATAGTTTTTATTCTCGCATCTGGATTGTGGTTAGAAAAAATAGCGGAAAACAAAGGTATTTCATACTCAGCACTCAGAACTCAGCACTCACTACTCTTTCTAACATTTGCTGTGCTTCTCAATTTTACCGCATTGATATTAACTAATTCCCGTAACGCTTGGTTAATAGCAATTTTAGCTTGTGTTGCCTATGCAGTTTTCAAAGGATGGCGCCTTATAGTTGGTTTTTTTGGCGCCGTTACAGCTAGTGTACTTTTAGCAGCATTTGCACCGACATCTATCGCTGGAATATTTCGTTCGTTTGTTCCAAAATTCTTTTGGGCACGTTTAAACGACCAAATGTTTCCTGACCGACCATTAGAACTAATGCGAACAACACAATGGCAGTTTGCTTGGTCAATGGCACAACAGCGTCCTTTAACAGGTTGGGGACTAAGAAATTTCACCCCACTATACCAAGAAAAAATGCATATTTGGTTAGGACATCCCCACAACTTCTTTTTGATGCTATCCGCAGAAATAGGAATACCAAATACACTATTATTTATTGCTTTAATTATCTGGATTCTATTTTCCAGTATACAGGTACTACAAAAATCAATATGTTCTGAACAAGACAAACTAATATTCTTCAGCTATTTTCTGATTGTCATTGCTTGGGTAATTTTTAACACAGTAGACGTAAGTTTATTCGACATACGACTTAATGCATTTTCATGGCTGTTATTAGGCGCCGTCTCAGGAGTATGTTACCGCTACAATCACGTTAAACAAGAACTAGACACGTAATAGTAACTTTTCCCTTTCCTCAACAAAAATCAGTGTATATACCACTGTCATATAAGTTTATACGTTAATAAAATTACTAGTATTCACATCTATGACTGTGATGTGGCTAACGTGGAATTAGTCACTGTTGCTGATTGTTGGGAAGGTGTAGGTAAGACCCTGTCATGGATTTACCTGCATAACAGGGCATCTTAATAAGGTGCCCTTTATTTTAAATAAACACAGAAACCTGGTTTCTCGAACACTGAACACAACAATCTTCAACCTTAACCAAAAGAAACCAGGTTTCTCAGAATCACGCAAAATTTTTATGAACACATATTCAAAGCTTGTAATATACTTGCTAGGTATACTTACCTGGAATTTGCTATCCCTACCAGCAAAAGCCTCAGTAGTATGTAAAAGCGGCACAATTGTTAATCACCCAAACGGACAATTAAACAACTGTATTCTTGCAAAAGACCTAACCGTGCAAATCGTAGTAAACAACGTTTCCGCAACAGTTCCTTGCAAAGCAAACGATTACGTAACATTCACCGAAAAAAGCATGTTTCAAAACTGTAGACTATCACAAAAAATGCAAATTTTACAAGGTCACTCAGCCGGAACATGTGACAAAGATATGATGGTTGACATATCAACACAAGCAGACGAAAAACAATATCTTAGTTGCCGTTTATAAAACTTTTTTTAAATAAATCGAGCAGTAAATAATTATTTATCCTATGGTTAAGTACTTAATGCTATAGTTATCAAATCAATATCAAAGAACAATTCCCCTATATCACCAAAGCGACCAACAATCATATCCTACCGCAAGTCCGTGTCTCATTAAGACGGAAAGTTACAAGCCAACCGCTAGGATATTTCTGGCGCGCTTTCGCTTCAGCAGCTTGTTCCAAGGGGTCAATAAAATAGTCACCACTATTTGGCTCAATAATAATGAACCAATCATAATGATTATCAATTAATTGCGGGCAAAGTTGGTCAAAAAAGATTCTAGCTTTATTACCGAAGCGCATCACGTTCAGCTTTTCGTCTAGCTAACTCCTCGGGTGGAATTGTGTGTTCAGGAAATAGTCTTCCTTGGCGATGAGGGCGCCGAGGGTGGCGAATAAGCTTTACTTCTGTCATAGTCTAATTACACTGCAATATTTGAGCGCTAATTATAATTATACAAAACATATCCTTGGCAACTAATTAAAGTAGAGCGTAAAATTTAAGAGTAAAATCAGGTACATTT
>ERZ1066124.704-NODE-704-length-16518-cov-22.941687_pt1 | contig 16518 bp, 14 predicted proteins | sample MGYA00382771_ERZ1066124 | MGnify/ENA primary metagenome ERZ1066124 (study PRJEB33369, sample SAMEA5778354) | biofilm metagenome | biome: Industrial cooling water; feature: Water cooling tower basin; material: Biofilm | place: United Arab Emirates | collected... | reverse complement strand
AGCTTACTCAAGCTTCTTACAATTTTCCAGTCAACTTTGCTGCCCTAGTTTTTTTCAATTAATAAGAAGTTGTATCAGGCATTCCGTTTAGGGTTGAATCAAGGTTGGATTTATGTCGATCGTATGAATCGAAGCTTTATCGAACAAGAGCAAATCCTCAATCATCAGATAAATAGGCTAAGGCTCGATGCTTCTTTTTCTGATAAACCTTTCTTCACGCGACTCAAAGCTCGTGAATTTGTGCGGCTTGCATTTCGAGAAGTTAGCGATCGTAGGTTTCGGGTTGACTATCATGCAGCAACCTATCGCAATGCAGGGGGTGCTGCTTGGGTTGAAACCGATGAACACTCAGCGGCAGGTGCTTATGTTTTTGAGCATCACAATGGATGCTGGTACTTGACACAAGACTTGCGAGTTTTAGAGCGATAACTCGCTCTTTCAAGTAATGCTGCAATGAGTGCTATGCGGTATTGGGGGCGAGGATGATTTAAGAGTTCAAAGCGCCACCAGAGCGCATCTGCGAATCCTAGAAAAGATACGATCGCACAAATCAATTCGATCGTCTTTCTGACACTGCATTTCCTCGCGATCGCAATACCCTATACCGATTCAAGGGCAATTCACGACGCTCGATGTACAAATTTCTCTCTATCACCCTTCTTACCTTGCTGTCCTTAGGTAGCACTTCTACGATCAGCCTAGCTCAAACCTGTGTGAGTCTTGACGGAGCTTCTGTTTCTAGCCCATCTCCCGATCCTCAAATCACAAAAAGTCAGCAAGGCAAAGAACTGGCAGAGATTGCGATCGCACTTTTCAAAGCGGGTCAACCGAACCGAGCCGCTCAGGTAAATGAACAGATTCGATCGCGTTTTAAGTTAGAGCCAAAAGATCTTGCGACCTTAGTAATCATTCAGCATTTGATGGCTGGAGATCAAGCTGCCGCGACTGCACAACTGCCCAAGCTTGAACTCACTGGATTTGGAGATATTGACGCGATTTTTCTTGCGGCGCGTACTCTCCCTGAGAAAGATCAAGTCGATTGGATGCTAAACGTGGTCGATCGACTTCCAATCGATAACGCCAAACTGCTTTGGTGGATAGTTCTCGCAGAGATTTATCCGAATCGTCCTGAAATTCGTAAAATTGCAGAAAAAATGCGATCGCGATTAACAGAAGAGGATCAACTTTCTGAGTGGGTTAGTTTAGCAGTTGTCTATCGTCAGGCAGGAGATTTTGCAGCAGCGCGATCGCTATTAGAATCTTTAGCAGATCGAGCAAAATCAGACGAGCGGAATGTTTCTAGTCGGATCAAAATTGCTCAAGAATTTGCGCGGATCGGACTGTCCGAACGGGCACTAAGTGAACTTAATCAACTGAACACCACGATCGCACCCGGTAAGCTTTCGATGAATCCTGACTGGACTCATCACCTCGCTCTTGCTCACGCCGCAATTAACAATCTAACCGCAGTATCAGATCTGCTCCAAACGCTTCCAGACAAAGCTGATCCAGACGCTTTTAGTTTTCATACGAAAGACATCACTCGATCTGCGATCGCACTACAGTTCGCAGAGCAAGGGAATCCTCAACAAAGCCAAAAATTTCTACTCTCAATCAAAGATTCTAAAGTACAAGCAGAAACGGCTCAAAAGATTGTCCGGTATCTTCTGCAAAAAGAACAATGGACAGAGGCAGCAGCAATCTCAGCTTTTGCAGAACCAAAACTACAAGCACTAATCGCCTACAAAGCAGCACAAGCAAATCAGACCGCAATCAGCGATCGCATTGTTTCAGCGATGCGAGGCAAAGATATGGATATTACGCTGTTACTTCAAACCACTTATGCACTCAATCAAGTGGGTTACTACGCCAAATCGCGCTCGTTACTTAATGAGGCATTGGCATTCGTAACTGAGCAAAAGATTCAACCGCTCAGAGACAAGATCGCGGTGCAGTTTGCCGATGCAGGCGAACTTGAGCAAGCAAACCAACTGTTAGATGAGCAAGCTCGGAACTTTGAAGAACTATCCCGATCGCAGAAAACTAGGCTTTCAATGTTTGAGCCGCTACAGCTCGACACCCCCGATCCTAATGAATCAGCGCTATGGCGATTTTTTGAGTATGTCCGGCTCAATGCCTCAGATTTCACACCGACTCAGCGACATTCATCCAAGATTGAAGCAGTTCCCGTTCAGCGATCGCAAGAAGGTTCCATCGTGATGAATTTGGGAGGTCTAGCAACGTTTTACAGTCGCGCTCGTAATTTTGCGAAAGCCGATCAATTTCTCCAGCGCATTCCTGATCGATACTGCGATTTCAAAGCGTCGATGCTTGAATTTGTTGTGTCAGAAGCGATCGCAGCAAAGCAACCCGATGAAGCTCAGAAACTCCTCACAAAGTATTCTCGCCCTACAAATACAACGCGGAAAAGTTTGATTGCGATCGCGAATCTCTATCTAGATCAAAAGCAAACGGCAAAAGCGATCGCGCTTTTAGAACAAGCCCTGAATTTGAAATAATTTTTCGACCTGTATTAACGATTGAATCTGAAACTCATCCACTGGTTCACAATTTGGAGTAGCATTGCTCCCTTACCTGCGCTCGTATTAGCACAGCCCGCACTCGAAGCCTCTCAGCGAATTGTGGAACGCTGGGAAGGAATTTACAAAGAAACTAGAACGTCGATTCTGCATCGGGTTGAACTTGGACTGAATTCCACATCGACGCAAAACTATCGCTTTCGCTTTCATCCAAAGGAAATCAACTGATATTGATTGCTCGTCCGAAAAAAGCAGGCATAAAAAGCTATATCGCAGTTATCTCATCAGAACCTTCGAGAGATCAAGGGAGTACACAGTTAGGTGCGGCTGCAACCATTTGCCAATCTGTGCGACCTTCAACGATCGCACCTCCCATGCCGAAAGTCAGCCCCCGCAATTCTGATAGAGCTTATCCCATCATTACTTGTGGCTCTGGCTCCATACCTTTATCGTTCTAATTTTGTCAAATGATTGCAAAGAAGAGTGCTAAATACGCTACTCCTTCAGCATTGATCGCATAATTTGCTGTCTAACCATCTATCCTATCACTGAAACCAAAAACGCGAAAGTACAGCAGTGTGAATTTATGGTATTACAGTTTTAGATAGATTAGGCTACAGAAAGCTACTACAACTGTAATACTATAAGCACCTGAATCAAGCTTTGATGCGCTCCTAGTCCTTTGTCGAGATTATTTCTTCTGAATTTGGGACGACTCAACGTGCTTTAGCTTTCTACAACAACTAGATGCCAAACAAGCTCGCATTGCATTATCTTCTCAGCTCAATCTTGAGATCTACCCTGATTCATTGTCAGATCATGCTCTCTTTTGTTCGGGTAGAACTGCTTCTTTTCAGGAAGCTGATAGAACAAAGTACCGTGAATGCCGCGAATTTCTGACTTTTTTAACCGTCTCTTCCAAAGTCGATCGAGAATCTGTCGAATCTCTTCATCATCTTCAATGTCCTCATTGAATTGGATATCTTGATTTGATTGTGGAAAAATTTTGAGAAATTCCTCATCGGTTGCACTATACACATCATAAGCACAGTTCATTGCACGATCGATGACTTGAATATTTTTCATGCTGAAGTTAAAAATTGATACTCCGCTCCAGAACACTTTAGTAGCTGCTTGAGTTGGGGTTGCTTTGGCATCAATTTGAGCATTGCAACCCGCGTTTAGCACAGAGCACAACTACAAAGCACCCGCAAAACAGCTAAACAGAGAAACAAAACTAAGGTGGCGCATTTGGATAAATCTTAGAAACTGAAGTGTTTTTAGCAGTAAGCAACAGACATCGAATTTCTGATCTTGACCCATTCACGCATTGCAGCACGTTCATTTGGGCGAATAGGTGTTCCGCTTCTCTCAGGGTAGCGACTGTGAAAGACAGCATCTGCAAGACGATCTTTAAGTGCCTCATCTTGATTGGAAAACGTCCAATCTGGCTCACCACATGCGCCTCCGTTTGGACCGACTTTGGAGTAACGCAAGCCGTCTTGGTCAATCACACGGCGAATCGCATTCCACTCTCGAATATAGCCATGTTCATAACGCTGCAATCTGCGGCGGTTCAGTCCAGGATTCAAATTCCCAAATAACCAATCCGTCACACTATCTACAGACTGCTCACGAGTTTCAGCATGTACCATGCTTGGACTGCTTAGAATCAAAGGAATGCTTCCAGTGCAAGCGATCGTAATTGCAACAGCACTTGAAGTAAATAATTTTGAGATGGATTTCAAACTTTGAGTTGACATGAGAAAAGCTCCAACTAGCTACAAGGTTGCTCGACCATAATGGCTTGACGAATTTGGCTCCATTCGCGGGCAAGTGCAGAATTTGAGGAAGACAGCGATCGACCTGCAAGTTCAGGATGACGACTGTAGAAAATCGCATCTGCAATTCGGTCAAAAGATGGGGCAGGGCGACGGTTAGAAGGTAATCCATTAATGCCGTCGTAGCTGTAGAGTTCCCAGTACTGATCGCCTGCACATTCACTGACATTCGGCTTCATTTCTTGATCTACAGCTTGCCGAATCGCATTCCACTCTCGAATGTATCTAGCATCATCGGATCGCAGTTTCCGCCCGTCCAATTCAGGATTCACCTTGTAGAGAAACAGATCGGTTTGCCAATCGATCGCGGCTTCACGAGTTTGGGTAGGAGCGGCATTTGCACTTAGACTATTTCCAGCAGCAATCATCGTGATCAAGATTCCTGTGAGAAATGCGATCGAGCGGAGACTGGAACGTTGATATCTCATGATTCGGGTTGTGAACGTCTTGAGGGGGTGTAGAGTTCGCGATCACAGAGGTTATGCAATGCGAGATATTCTGTCGGCAAAGCATTTAGAGCTTAAACTGACAAACACTCCGAGCGATTATGACAGTGCAACTGTTCACGATCGCGAAACGCTATTCCCAACAGAATCAATTCAAAGAAGCTGCTCATTTACTAGAATCTGCACTCACTCTCATTCAATAACCATGTTTCAACGTTTTACGATCGGACTTTTCACCGTTTCTCTGGCTCAATCGATCTCTCTTCCAACGGTCGCCCAAACCCGTCTCGCGCCTGCTTGCAAAAGCTCGATCGCAGTTGCGAGATTTGCACCTTCTACTAATTCAACTGCTTCGGTTCGAGGACTCTCACGCCAACAAGCACAGCAACGTGCTGAAATTGCGATCGAGTTTCTTCGGGCGAATCGCTCAGATCGTGCAAATCAAATCAATGAAAATTTGCGATCGCGGCTTGAACTATCCGCATCTGAGATAGCAGTTTTAAGAACCATTCAGAACTTAGAGGCTGGCAAAGTTGAAACTGCGATCGCGCTATTTCCTGAACTAAAAAAACCGGAGGCTTATCGTCGATCGCTCACGCTGCAATTCAAGAGGATTCCACTACAAGCAAAAGCCGATTGGATTCTAAAAGCCGTTGACTATTTTCCAGAGCCTGACGAAGACGAAATGAAGTATCAACAGCAGTGGAATCTTCCAACGCTGAAAGCAGAATGGATGCTGCTACTTGCGGAAGACTATCGCACTCAAGGGAATGTTACCGAAGCTGTGAAAATTCTCGATCAGGCTCGAATGCTTTTGAACTGGAACAACAATGCAGAAGCCCTTCGATTTGTCGAAGCTTATCGCAAAGTTGGACAACCTGAAAAAGCTCGATCGATTTTGACCTCGATCGCTGCTCAATTGTTGCGTGAGGTTGAAACCCGACCAGGAGAACCCACCAAGCCAAGAGCGATTCAGAACCTAATCAAAGCAGGACACGAACTCGCACTGATGAAACAATCTTCTGAAGCCTTATCACTTTTGAATCAAGCCGAAACTTTGATTAAGGCTATCGATCGTAGCGATGTAAAATCCCTTCAGCAGTCGTTAGTTCTCGCTTATGCTGCCGTAGGTCAGACCACACAAGCCCTTCAAATTGTTCAAACCTTAGACTCACCGGATGCAAGACAGAGTTATGTGACTCTAGCAAAACAAGCCGCAGAACTGGGTGATAGCAGCAGTGCTCAACAATTTCTTCAATCCATTCGAGATCAATGGACAGCTTCACGCGCATCGCTTGATGTCGTCAAGATTTTTACTGATGCGGAACTCTTTCCTACTGCTTACAACATTGCAACCCAAATCACTGATCCTCAACTGCGCCTCGACGCACTGGCAACGATCGTAAAACGTGCTGACCAAGCGAAACAGTCCGCGCTCAGCACTCAGACCATTGCTGAAATGCAGAGAGTTAAAACGGGCGAGTTCTCAGGATTTCAAAGACTCGACACGATTCGTGCCCTGATTCAAGTCGGAGAACGAACCTATGCTCGATCGCTTCTTGCCGAAATGGTGCAGCAGCCCGATCTGGCTTGGTTAAGTCTACAAATTGCAGAACAATACGCAGCGATCGAGGAATTCGATCAAGCAACACGATTAATTGATCAACAACGAAACAGACGGGTTCAATCTAAAATTTCACCGTTGCCAGTCTCGATCGTTGCGCCACCGTTCGATCTTCTCAATGAACCACCCTTGACACCGCTGGGCGTGTTTTTCTCCAATGCCCTCTTAGATGTGAACCTTCCCCAACGTGCACCAGATACAAGATCTCTGCAACGTCGAACGACACCCATTCCATCCATTCAATCAAAGCAATCTAAGAAACCTAGAACCGTTCAACCGCCTACGCCACCTCCAACCCTACGACTGTCTCCCGAAGAGAATCGTGCCTTAGACGAAGCCCGATACATTCGCGCCTACGCTCAAGCCCGTAACTTCACCAAAGCCTCTAATCTACTTGCCCAAATTCCCGATCATCTTTGCTTGTTCAAAGCAGAGTTGTTCGACAACATTGCGATCGCAGCACTCGAAGCTGGACAGTTAGAAATCGCGATCGATAGCTTTCAACAAGCCAAGCGTCTCTCCCAACGTGCGAATCGAGTCAGTTCTGAGCGAATCGATCGATTAATTGCGATCGCAAAGCTATACTCCGAACGCAACCAAACTACTAAAGCGATTCGATTGCTAGAAACTGCTCTGTCTCTACTATCAAATCGCTAAACTGCTTTGTGATACTCAGGGGAACACCTGAGTATCACAAAGCAGTTTAGAAATCGTTGTTCTACCGCAAAATTTTGTAGAGACGATTCGCCGAATCGTCTCTACGCCATCGGGTCAACGCACAATCTATCGTATGAATTGATGAAGCACCTACAATGGGTTAAGTAACCTTGCCCATTATAGGTACTAATTTCTTCCAGATCGATTAACTCAGCGCACTCCGAAGTTGGGCTTCTGTCCAAGTGGTTCCATTTGCAAATCGAATACTCTCCACTCCATAGTTTCCAGAAGTACCGCTAAAGAGTTGATTCTTCAGTAAAATTGATGCTGAACTTCCACCAAAGGAAAGCTGTACATCATCAGTGTTCACACGAGTTGCGCGAACATTGGTCGATTCAAGACCTGCTCCCGATAGCACCAGCACATCCACACTTGCATCAGGACTACTATCATCGATGATGTCTGCACCATCAAGCGCATTGAAAAGATAGGTGTCTGCACCATTTTTACCATCAAGATAATCATTGCCCAGTCCACCTCGCAAAACATTACTACCAGGTGTGCCGACTAAATTATCATCGGTTGTAGCACCACGAGTCAGATAAGCATTCCAGAGTTGCGCCTCATTCCAGGTTGTCCCGTCACTAAACTTGATGCTTTCAACCCCGTAGTTGCTGGCAAACCCAAGGAACAGTTGATTTTTTAGCACGATCGACTCAGAAAGACCACTAAACGAAAGCTGTAAATCATTCGCGCCGTCGATACGAGTGACGATCGCATTTGCTGCCGTCAATCCTGCTCCTGATAGAACCAGTTGATCGATCGCACTATCATTACTACTGTCATAGAGTGTATCTGCGCCATCCCCAAGCTGGAAGAGGTAAGTATCCGCACCATTGTCGCCATCAAGATAATCATTGCCCAGTCCACCTCGTAAGGTATTGCTTACCGGAGTTCCCCGCAAATTATCATCGGTTGCAGCCCCATGAGTGAGATAGGCATTCCAAAGTTGTGCCTCGTTCCAAGTTGCTCCATCACTGAACCTGATGCTTTCAACACCATAGTTGCTAGCAAATCCAAGGAACAGTTGATTCTTGAGAACGATCGATTCAGAAAGACCGCTGCCGAAAGAAATCTGCAAATCGTTTGTGTTTTCGATGCGAGTGACGATCGCATTTCCCGCTGTCAATCCTGCTCCAGAGAAAACAATCTGATCAATGCTCGTATCGTTGCTGTCGTCAAAGACTGTATCTGCACCATCTCCAAGCTGAAAAAGGTAAGTATCCGCACCAATTCCACCATCGAGATAGTCACTTCCCAAACCGCCTCTCAGCGAGTCATTTCCGCCCAGACCGGATAGTTTGTCGTCTCCCGCTCCACCGACTAGCGCATCGCTGTTGATTGTCCCGGTTAGTGTCTGATTCGGCTGATTTCGATAAGCACTCCAAAGTTGTGTTTCAGTCCACACGACACCATCGCTGAACTTGATCCGCTCGATGCCATAGTTCAAAGAATTTCCAGACCCGTAGATTTGTTTTTTCAGGATCACCGTGTCGGAAAGATTGCCTTTGAAAGAGATTCGTAAATCATTTGTGCTGTCGATGCGAGTAACGATCGCATTTCCCGCCGTCAATCCAGTTCCCGAAAATACCAATTGATCAATGCTCGTATCATTGCTGCTGTCATCGATCGTATCTTGCCCATCTCCACGATTGAACAAGTAAGTATCGGCTCCCGCTTGACCATCTAAATAGTCATTGCCCAAACCGCCTCTCAGCGTGTTAGCACCTCTTGTGCCTTCCAATCGATCGTTTCCTGCGGCTCCCTGAGTGAGATAAGCATTCCAAAGTTGTTCCTCCGTCCAAGTGATACCATCACTGAATCGAACACGCTCAATTCCATAGTTTAGGCTATTTCCTCCGCCGTACACTTGCTTTTTGAGCGTCACCGCATCCGAAGTGCCAACAAAAGAAATTCTCAAATCGTTGCTACTTCCCAACCGAGTAACGATCGCATTTCCTGCTGTCAATCCAGTTCCCGAAAACACCAATTGATCAAGGCTTGCATCATTGCTACTGTCATCGATCGTATCGTGTCCATCGCCGCGACTGAACAGATAGGTGTCTGCCCCTGCTTGTCCATCCAAGTAGTCGTTGCCCAAACCACCTTTTAGGGTGTTAACTGCATTCGTACCTTGCAATCTGTCATTCGATGCCGCACCTTGATTCAGGTAAGCATTCCAAACTTGTTCCTCTGTCCAAGTGATCCCATCACTGAATCGAACGCGCTCAATTCCATAGTTCAGGCTATTTCCTCCGCCATACACTTGCTTTTTGAGCGTCACCGCATCTGAAGTTCCACCGAAAGAAATTCTCAGGTCGTTACTATCCCCCACACGAGTCACGACAACATTCGTGGAGGTCAGTCCTGTTCCTGAAAAGATCAGTTGATCAATGCTCGTATCATTGCTGCTATCGTCGATCGTATCGTGTCCATCTCCTCGGCTGAATAGATAGGTATCTGCTCCAGCGCGACCATCCAAATAATCGTTGCCAGTTCGACCCGACAAAGTATCATTTGCAGTGCCACCGATGAGCGAATCATTTCCAGCAGTGCCCGTTAGACTCATTTAATTTTCTCCTGAAGATTGTTGTGAAGAATTCTGCTTCAGCACCCTGTATTGGTATTCGCAAATCTCACATCGAATACCAACAGCTTCAAAGTTCCATCACTCCTGCTTGATCAATCAAAGAGTGATAGCTTTAGCTTGCTGTAGTGGTTTAGGTTCGCAAGTCGAGAGGTTATGCAGAGGATTTTAGAAGGGACAGAATGTACAAGAAAATACTTTCCTCAACTTCTCGAATAGTACTAGATCAGTAGATTCCTTGCACAAATCGAAAAAATGCCCTCTGAATTCTATTCGGAGGGCATTTATGCAGGAAATTTACTACTGTGGTTTTGTCGATCGTAGTTTTTGCGTGAGTCTCCAGCACCCATTTCGATGCTGAAAAATGTAAGCGGCTGAAGTCCCAAACGTTTGCACAATTTCTTCGGATTCTGTGCCTGTCACATCTCCGGTGTACTTGTATTGTGCCTTGATGTAATCAACCCGAAACGTATCTGCACTAATGCGATCAATATTCAAATTCAGTCGAGTGTACGGGCTGTTATCAACCGGAGAAGGGACAAGTTGAACCCACTGATTGTCTACTAGATTGATGCTGAATTCGTCATCTTGGCGGCGCAGAACTTCCAGCACTTGATCAGGGTTGTCATAGTTGCGAACTTCAATACGATCGGCAGTGTACATTGCTCGAATATCATTGCCTTGCTCGTCTTTGCCCCAAACAAATTTCTCAAAGAAAGCTTTGTATTCGTCTGGAGCACAGAAAGCAGGCAGGTTTGGGCGTTCCGCAATCTGAACCTCTTTGACTGGCTCATTCGATTGAGTCGATTGAGTCGCTGTTTCAGCAGTAGTTTGAGTTTCAGGAGTTGGCGGAATCAGTTGGGAAACAGCTTCCTGTTTAGTAGCGGGTGCAGGTTGCAGCGAAACAGGAGGACTCACATTACAAGCTTGGAGCAATCCAATTAAGCCGATCGACATTAGTTTCGGATAGTTCATACAATTAGCAATAAGCGACGTACATTGAATTCTTCAGCTTCAGCCATTCCCGCATTGCAGCCCGTTCATTCGGATTAATCGGTCTACCTCTTCTTTCTGGGTAGCGAGCGTAGAAGACTGCATCTGCAAGTCGTTCTTTCAGGGTTTCATCATTGTTCTGGAATGACCAATCTGGAATCCCGCAAGCGTTAATGTTATCTGCTCTCTCATAGCGCAGTCCTCCATTATTAATCACCGTCCAGATTGCCTGCCATTCCTGAATATACTGATACTCATTTGCTCTGAGCTTTCGACGATTTAATTGAGGATAAAGATTGCCAAATAGCCAATCAGTCACACTGTTTACAGATTGTTGACGAGTTTCAGCAGTGGCAACTTTTGCACCTCCAAGTACTAAGGTCATGGTGAAAGCACTCATGATGAGAAGCATAGAAATTGACTTGAATCCTTGATGTCGCATAGCAAAATCTCCGGGTAAAATAAGGTTACATTAAGTCAGAAGTACGATCGCACCCAGTATCAGGATTTGTTAGAAAGGATCTGGAGTTGGTGTCGTTTTCCAGCCTTCTTCAGAACAAGAGGCGATCTGACCTTGGGGAGCCATGCTCGATAAGCACCAATAGTTGCTCCCGTCATAGATCACACCCTCTTTCACCGCTTGTAGCTCGGTAATCGATCGCCAAGGTTTTGTTCCGCCCTCGTCCTCGTATCGATAGCGGTCGCCTTCGACTTCTAATGCTTGACCTGTGTGTCCAATCCAGTACCGCCCTTCTGGGATCGTAGAGTTTGCGATTTCATTGGAGCGAGGCAGGCTTTGTGGGGATTCTGGTGGGGTTTGAGCAATGACAGGTTTTGGTGCGGGAGCTTCTACAGGGGTTTGAGCAATGACAGGTTTTGATGCAGGAGCTTCCACAGAGGGAGGAATCGCTTTAGATTGAACAGTCTGATTACAGCCAATCGATAAGCCTGTGAGACTGATCAAGATGATTTTTGTGATGAATGATGGGTTGAGAAGCATAAAGGATTGTTCCGTGAAGAAGGCAAGCAAGAAAGTTATTTGGGTTTAGAAGTTGCTGTCGAACAGATTACGCGATCGATTAAATTTGTTTGCAAGCCACTCCTTTGGGGCTAATCGATTCAATCTTTTCGGTCTTGGTGTTGGCTCTCCAAGCTCGACGGATGTTAGTGCGGATGTCTTCGTCTGTCGCTTCTGCGATCGCAAAAATTTCTCGATCGTCTTCACCGTTAAAGGTGCAAAAAGCGAAGTGTAGTTCCTGCGATCGTGGGAATGTTGGTAGCTCCATCACGTCCACCACTTGCACCGGAACGGCTCCCCCTCGATTCCACGGAAGCACTTTGGTAAACCAGATCATTCTGGTATTGCCTCGCTGGACAAAATCCGCCCGATATCGACCGTCTTTCACGACCCACCCTCCGTTATCTTTGAATCCTTTCGGTAGAGTCCGATAAGTTAGCCCAATGTAGGAGCGAATGTTCGATCGAGTCACTGACGTTGGTGCTTGACTGAGAACGGGCAATGTTGAGCTAAACAAGATAGTTCCCATTAAAGTGAGCGATAGTAGAGACTTCATTAGTTATTCTCCAAATTGTTAACTGAGAACGGGCAATGTTGAGCTAAACAAAATAGTTCCCATTAAAATGACTTCATTTGTTATTCTGCAAATTTCGGAATTAGCTTGCATTGCGTCTAGCACGAGTTACACGATCGAAGAATTCTTTTGACTTTGCAGAGTTTCCGAGTGCTTTGTAGAATTCTGCTAGATTCGTCAATGTTGCGATCGTGTGTGGATGGTTCTCTCCGACTGTTTTTTCTAAAATTCTGAGACTGCTCAGGAACAGGGGTTCAGCCTTTTTGGGTTGTTTTTGAAGTGCGTAGAGATCTGCAAGATGATTGAGTGCGATACCTGTTCGGGGATGTTCCTTACCTAATCCAGTCTCATAGATTACTAAGGCGCGTAGCAGTAGGGGTTCGCTCTTTGCATATTGCTTCTGATCTCGATAAAGCAACGCTAATGCGTTTAGGCTATTTGCCAGATCGGGATGCGCTGAACCTAATCGAGCTTCACGGATGCTGATTGCTCGGAGATACAGCGGTTCTGCTTTGACATACTGTTGTCGATCGCGGTACAAATTCGCCAGGTTGTGCAGCGTCATCGCAACCAATGGATGCTCTTTGCTTAATGCTGTTTCATAGATGCGGAGGGCACGCAGATAGAGCGCTTCTGCTTTCGTATCTTGATTCTGCTTTTTGTACACTCCTGCTAACGTATTCAGCGTAAATGCGACTTCAGGATGGTTTTTACCGAGTATCTGTTCTCGAATACTCAAAGTGCGAAGATAGAGCGGTTCTGCTTTCGTATAGTTTGCTTGCTCATCATACAAAGCTGCTAGATTTTGTAAGGTCACAGCAACATCGGGATGATTCTGTCCGTAAGCTTTTTCTCGAATGGTCAGCGCACGAGATAACAATCCCTCTGCAACAGCATATTTTCCTTGCTGCAAGGTCACAATTGCTAGATTGTGTAAACTGATTGCAATATCCGGGTGATCAGGTCTTAGCGTCGTTTCCCGAATGTTGAGGGCACGAGTCAATAGAGCTTCTGCGCTGGTATATTTCCCCTGATCGAAATAGAGAACTCCGAGATTACTCAAATTATGAGCTACAGAGGGATGATTCTGTCCGAGTGCTGCCGTTTGAATTGTAATCGTTCGCTGATAGAGCGGTTCTGCTTTGGCATACTGTCCTTGCTCTCGGAAGGCTTCAGCAAGATTACCAAGTATTATTGCAACAGAGGGATGATCTTTGCCGAGTGTTCTTTCTCGAATTGCAAGGGCACGAACATAGAGCGGCTCTACTTTATCGTGCTGTCCTTGAAGGTGGTAGAGCATTGCTAAATTACTTAGCGTGGTAGAAAGTCCGGGATGATTTGCACCGAATTTTGTTTCGCGAATTTGAATCGATCGTTGATAGAGCGGTTCTGCTTTGGCGTATTGTCCTTGTCGAACGTAGCTCAATCCTAAATCATTCAGCAAGCCTGCAATCTCAGGATGGTTCTTACCTAAAGCCGTTTCCTGAAGTTGCAATGCTTTTTCTAGGAGCGGGATCGCTTCTCGAAATTTACCTTGCTCAGTGAGTTGACTTGCTTGTGTTTGTAGCTGTTGCACTTCAGAAGATGCGGTTTGCGCGATCGACGGATTGACGGGTCTTGTTTGGGCGACCAATGGCAACTGAGTTCCGATCGACAAACTTGCAGCTAAGGCGACTCGAAGAATGCGCTTCTTGAACTTAATCCGGTTGTTTATCATGTGCTTACTAGATCTCGATTGAGCAGTCATCGTTTTGGAAAATTGAATCTGTGCAGGTTTAGAGTTCAGCCGTGGCAAGGACATGCAACGAGGGATTGAAATTTATGGATTGCATATCCTCGATCGCAGTAAGCCGTAAAACTAGAGAGCTTACCTGTGAAAATTAAGATGAAGTATCGAAGCATTGCTTGTTGGACAGTTGCGATCGGATTCGCGATCGCGCTACAAGATCCAGTTTCCGCTATTCTCCCAACTCAAGAAGCTGCGACGGAAGGACTTGTCGATCGACTGAATCAGCAAACTTTAGTTTTACAATTCCACGCTGATCGCAATCTTTCCTTTTACCTGCCGTTCCTCGATCGTACGAATCGCTTCTGGAATTTCGCCCAGCGAATAACATCGATCAACATAAGGACGAACCTTTCCCGCCTCAATCAAATCTTTTAACACAATCAAATCCGCTTGAGTCGGCTTTTGAGCTAAACTTTTCACTCGTCGATCGCTAATTCTTGAAATCCACCATCCAAACAACATCACCTGAAACAATCGAGCGATCGAGCCACCAACGCAAACATAGTGACCTTTAAGTTTCAATAGTGGTAAATAGTCAAAAACCGAACCGTATGCAGCAACGTCGAACAGCAAATCGTACTGTTCCTTCAATCCCGTTTTCGCCTGCATATAGTCTAGAACATGGTCTGCACCAATTTCTTTTACCATCTTCGCTTTGCTAGGACTACACACCCCCGTCACTTCCGCCCCAAACGCCTTAGCAATCTGCACCGCAAACGATCCTACTCCACCAGAAGCACCTTTTACTAATACTTTCTGCCCTGGCTGAATCTGTCCAACATCCCGCAATCCCTGTAATGCAGTCAGCGCAGAAACAGGAATCGTTGCAGCTTCCTCGAACGTCAAGTTAGTTGGCTTCAAAACCAATGCAGTTTCGGGAGCACAAACGTATTGAGCAAATGCACCAAATCCGACTTCTGATAAATCACCAAAGACCTGATCTCCTGGCTTAAATTGCGTCACTGCTTTACCAACCGCTTCCACTTCTCCCGCCATATCAGTGCCCAAGATTTTGATCTTTGGCGATCGCATTCCTCCATAGATCAGACGGACGAAGAACGGTTCTCCGCGCATCAAATGCCAGTCTCCGGCATGAACAGCAGTGGCGCGAACTCGCACAAGTACACCATTATCAGACAAGACAGGTCGATCAACTTCTGCCAGTTTTAACACATCAGGGGAACCATACTCAGTCTGCACGATCGCTTTCATCTTGAGGTTTGGTTGTTCTGGAACGGTAGTTGTTTTCATGGTTTTCTTAGTTATTGCGGTGTGGGTATAGAGTGCAGAGCCAGACAGGTTATGCGCCGAACACCAGGGAGTGCTTTAGTAGAACCCGTTGCTGCGATTGTATCCCGCCCGTGATTGAAAATCCGGGCTAACAGAACGAAGTCCACTGAAGGGACTGTAAGCCGCTCTTAGTCCCTTCAGTGGACTTGATTCCATTAGCGCGAACTTTCAGTTCAGCGCGGTCGTCAGCGCAGTACAGAAGCTTTAAAACACACTAACTTTTGCGTTGAGGAGATTCGAGGGCTTTTAGTTGAGCGAGTAATTGATCGATCGTAGTTTGTCGCTCTGTAGAAGATAAGCTCGATCGATCAATTTCTTGAAACGCATCAGACCAAAGCTCATACTTTGCGAATACCTCAATTCGTCGCTGCAATTGGTCTAAGGGTTTGAGCTTCTTATCAATACGATCGAGGTCTGCTGTGACTTTTTGACGTTGTGCGATCGACAAAGTTTGAAACTCCCAAGCGGTTATAACCTCGTCTTTTTGCAGATCAGCATTGCGTTTGATAAACCTCACAAAATAGGTTTTACTCGGCTCAAGTTTAACAGCGATCGGGATTGTACCGCCAGATTGAATCGTCTGGCTCCAGAGTGGAGTGCGTGACCCTGCTTGGAGGATTTCAACGCGATCGGGAAGTTGCTTTGAAACACGCCAAATTAAACTGGGTTGCAATGTCCAAAGCTGTTTCGTCCAAATGCCAGGTGAAATCACTTCCCAGTCTCCACGTCCGCCGCCTCGTTTGCGGGGAACCGGAGTTCGAGAAACAATCCGTTGAAAGAAAGGTTGCCAACCCGATCGCGGCTGAGATTGAGCAGGAAGCAGATTCGCATCAGTGAAGAGAGAAATAGTGAGTAGGCTAGTTAGGATCAGAGTTCGTTTAATCATTAGATTGAGGCTTGGATGTGACAAGAAATGCAAGGTATGTGAGTGCAGGTAGTAGGAATGGGAGTAAGACAGAGTAAGAAATATAAAACTGTAAACTTGCTAATCCATAACTAATTGGAACCATAAAGAACCATTTTCGTTTGCGTTGATTGATTAGGATGATTGTTGCTTTTCCTGCGATCGCAGCAATGATCACTATCCAGAGATCTGGAA
>ERZ1066124.702-NODE-702-length-16542-cov-26.135319_pt1 | contig 16542 bp, 13 predicted proteins | sample MGYA00382771_ERZ1066124 | MGnify/ENA primary metagenome ERZ1066124 (study PRJEB33369, sample SAMEA5778354) | biofilm metagenome | biome: Industrial cooling water; feature: Water cooling tower basin; material: Biofilm | place: United Arab Emirates | collected... | reverse complement strand
AATTACCACTCTATCAAGGAAAGGTGTGTCTTTTTCTCTTTCATGCAACAAAGCCCTTCTGGACTAGCACTTTTTTTATCTACAGGAATCCCCAGTACTATACAGGAGATCGCCCTCATTGTCAGTTCTACAAATAGAGGGTCTACTTGAATTTCTGTTGGTGAAGTCGTTTCTTTAAGTCTATCGATGACTTGTGCACCAGCTTGACTAATAATATCAACATATTTGGAGAGACTGTTAGAACTAAATTCAAGGTTCCAAGCCCTGCGTCGCCACTGCCACTGGGGTCCGTCTTGACCGAAAAGAATCGGTCCCACAATATCGTTCCAAGCTTTGTTCGCTTGCGGCGATCTAACTAAGCTACCATCTTTCATTCCATTAACAATAGTCTCTTCAATAACTTTTGGCTGACTCAAAACAAGAACTGGATTGCCAGTCCAGTAAACATACATTGGACCTAGTTGCTGACTCCAATCAAACAATAATTGAAAGTATTTCTTTTGTTTGACTGCCGTTAGTACTTGAGGGAGATTTCCTAACAGCAAATGTCTCGGAGGAGAGGGGAGCGATCGCAGAGATTTGTAAGTGTTCTTTTGTTTCCACCAGAGCCAGCTAAGTATTACCACTATGGTAGTAACGCCTGAGATAGCTATATATGGAAATGAGTTAGAAAATGCAACCTGAGCAGCAATTTGAGACATTAATTCACCTTTGCCTAACAAAAACTTCAGATTATCCAAGTACTAGCTTATGCATCGTTTAGCGGTACGAACAAGCCTGAAATTATCCTATTGTGTGTTTGTTTAGTACGCAATACGCTAGCTTCGATCGCCAAGTTTGTGACAATTCGACACTAAATTACATTGGTGAAAAGTTCTCGCTTCGATGCAAAAACACTTTCGCCGACAAAACCTAGATGTTCCAGCATGGTAGATGCTGCGCGATCGCATCTAGGTACTTTACCCTCACGCCTACTGCTAAATTTGCGGTAGACTGCTGCTTGTACAATTTGCTTTCCTGTTTCTAAACCTGGTAGTGGTTCTCTAGCCAAGACAACAAGCCTTCTTGCACAGGAGTGAGAGGAGCTGTATGCTTACCTAAACCTTTGAGAAAATCAACTACTCCTGGGTCAAAAGAACCAACCTCAAGTAGTCGAGTAATCCGCTGCCAAAGTTGCTCTACATTTGGTGCGTCAATCTTGTCCAAATTATTTAGCTTCACAGTCAAAGTTGCATCGTATACCGCAGCTATTACTGTCGAATCCGTTAGCTCTTTTGAGATCGCCCAACAGCCATTGTATTTCTGTTCCTCACCTTTGAGTTCGCTCAAAGTGAATACATCTCCCACTTGCCAGCCATTTGGAACCAACACTCGCTGCTTTTTTTTAGGCGGCGCGACAATCTCTGGTTTGTGCTGTGCGGCAATTTCTTGAACAATCTTACCAGCAGGGACTTTACCATTGGCTGCTTCTACGGCTTTGTACCATATTTGCCACTGCTCCTCAGGTTTCAATTTTGCTAAATACTTAGTTTGTTCCGGTTTAGTAGGAAGGATCTGCATAGAAGCCTTGCTTAAATTGCCATTCAACCGATCTTGCGAATGATTCGCGCGCAGATTTTCTACCACTTTGGTGAAATTAATTGAATAATCGATTTTACGGCGACAAGATCTATGCTTGTCTTGACAGTAAGCCGCAAATGATTTGTGTGTAGAGCGATACAGTCGTCGATCTCTGATTTCAACAAGTGCCTCGGTTGCCCGATCGAATCCCTGTTCTATTACCCGCTCCAAATGCTCGCGTTCTTCTTGTTCTTTTGGAGAGAGCGGTTCTAATTGACCTTTTGAGGAGAGTGGTTTCGATCGCTCTTTTTGGGTGGGGAATTCTAAAATTTTTGCTTCATCGGCTTCTACAGGCGCAACATTACTAGTCTCCTCCATAGAAGAGGAATCAGTAGCTGCAAGATCTCGATCGCTTGCAAAATTGAATTGAGTTGAGTCGTAATCCATATCTCTTGCCTATTACTTCTTATTTCCAAACAGAGTCACGAGATAACGATGTGGGTGCTTGAACTGAGGGTTGTATCGGCAGCGCCTTACTGGTTGAGCGAGTACGGTGACTCCTCAAACATGATTTCTATTCACATAAAGGATGACGCCCTGACAAGCCAACTTAAAGTATGTAACGCCTCGATAAATCAATCTATGAGTTGCTAGTGTTGCAGGTACTTGGGCAAATTCGGTTTGAGGAGCGATGCAATAGGTTACGCCACGATATCTGCCGCGATTGGCTGTTCCAGATTCACGAGCTTGAAGGCTGGGATAATCTGAAACTTGAGAAGAAAGATGGCGTTTATATGGTATACCGCGATATCTGAGATTCATATGTCACCTGATAAATTTGCGATTTTCGTTGTTCCAGTTCGTCAAGCTTCTCGATGGCTGGGCGATCGCCTGTCAGACAAGAGGCGGAAATCGCCACAATCAAGGAAAGAGGAATTGAAACAATACCTGGATTTGTCAGGGGAAAAAGTGCTTTAGGTTGGTTCAAAGTACCTACTTGTAAAATTGGCGACAAGTAAATTAATCCCAACGAAGAGACAGTACCCACAACCATGCTGGCGACTGCTGCTCTATACTGCTCCGAGGCAGCTTGGAAAAGAGCCAATGGGTTAAAGCTAATACGCGCTCTTTTGCGCTCGTCCATAATTTTACTTTTGGTAAGATTGACTACACAGTGTTAGGAAAGAGTGCTAAAATTTAGTTGTTAGCAAACTTTAATTACTACCGTTTCAAAGCTTAGATAGATACAGTAATTCTCAGTTGGATGAGGTACGTGTATCTGAGGCGACGTGCGAATCTATGAATGTATTGCATGTGCATGGGAATCGCTAGAGGACGTGTTTGCAAACTACAGAATCTATGAACCCTCAAATATTATTCGCGTTCACATGTGTGTTCTTATGCAACACAGGATTTGTATGTAACACTTCTTTACAATTTGATTTTGCAGACAACCCAGGTGCAACACGGCAGAAATAAATAACCAGCGAGTTACAATACAAGATGCTTGTAGCATCATGCAGCTTTAATGGCTCTTCACCTGTGCAACCTTGGCTCAGGTTTTTTACTTCTGAATGCGTGACTTTTGACTTCTGACTTCGCGTACTAATACGGCACTACCAACTATTGGTTGTTGCCAAAATTGTTCTAAACCAACACCTTTTGCATTTAATAAGTCAATCCACTCTAGATCGAGCTGAGGATTCGCCCTATTGGTATGGCGCAGTTGGGCTAGATGAGTTAAAGCATCGTACCAAATGCCATTGGCAGCATAAACAGCATAATCCCGTGCTTTTGCTGCGAGTAACTGACTTTTGAGTGTAGGAGTCAGTGCCACCCGTTGCACCCACCCTTCAACAAAAATCGGAGTAGATGCTTGTTGCGATTCGCAATAAAGTTTGAAGTACCAACGATACGACTGGCTAATTTCTAGAGGTTTTACTGTTGACGGGATGCTAATGCTAACAATCCCTGGCGTTTGAGGCAATGTTACATCAGTTCGATAAATGTCATCCCCCTGTTCTGATTGCAAGACAAATTCTCCATCTGGTGCTTGTTGGGGAGAATAGGGAATATAAAACAAAAAACTCGGACGCTCGGCAACTGTTTTGCCCAAATTAGTTTCGGGGATCAAGGCAGTCAGGGGTGGATCGATAGACGGGCATAGGCTGCGGCTTCCTCCTCCGGTTCTGCGCCCAGGTCTGCCGTAACCAGAAAAATCAAGTTCTTGCTGCTTCGATCGCTCTAACGTAGAAACGTCGTTTGTTGGTTTGTCAGACTGCGCTAAAACAAGTCTGGGGTAATTTGAGTAACTCACAAATTCCCAAGTTACAGCAATTGCGATCGCGATTGATAGTTCAGGTAATTTTTTTACATGACGATTTCGATTCATAATAGCTTAGGACTTGTGTATGGGTTGGGTAACTTTATGAGTCACTAAAGTTGCGATCGCACTTGCAATTGCAGCTGGAACCAGCGGCAACCAGCCTCCTTTGAGCAAGAGGACAAAACAGAGTCCAGACACGATACTCAGGGCAATAGCAGTTGCTAACCCCAGATGTAGGGGCGATCGCCATCGCCAGCCTAGTACGCCTCCCACCAACGCCCAGCCCCAAACCCAAAGATTTTCAGCCCACAGTGGCAACCACCACAGCAAGGGGCGATCGTCCAAAACTGCACTCAGAATTTGACTCACCATATGAGCGTGGATCGCGACTCCAGGCAGTTCTCTAGACTCGCTATCGCTACTGTAGGGTGTGGGAAAATAATCTTTAAAGCTTTTGGCTGTAGTGCCAATCAGAACGATCCGATCCTTAACTAGTAATGGTAGTTCTGCATCAAGCGAACCGCTCAAAATCTCGTAGAGAGTAACTTCCTTGGCAACTGGATCGGCAGCGCGGTAATTGAGTAATATCTGGTAGCCTAGTGCATCCAACTGACGGTAGCCACTAGTATTAGGTTCTAGCTGCCCAAACATGACATTGCCTAGCTTCCAGCCTTTCCCAGATCTTTGAGGCTGAATGCCAATACCTGCTAGATAAGCTCGCGCCACTTGGAAACTGAAGGATACGTTCGTTACACAAGCGGATTTAGGATTTATATCCATAAATAGTAGCTGGCGACGAATGACGCGATGGGGATCGACTGGAAAATCGCTAAAGCCAAGGCGGTTTTTCGGAATCTCTGGCGGAGAGCCAATACCTGGATAATAATCCTCACCTGGATTCTCATCTGCACGCTCCACTTCACATACACCAATGAAGCGACGGTCTTGTAAATAAGTTAATAAATCCTGCTGGTTAGATTTTACGGGAAAATCGCGGTAGATATCTAATCCTATAACTTGCGGCTGATAGGGTTGTAGTTTTGCTAGTAGCCGTGCGAGTGCGGCATCTGATAGACTTCGCTTCTCCTTTAGCTTTTGTTTCTGCACGTCTGCTTCGGTTACTTTTACAATCAGGATGCGGTCATCTGGTGCTTCATGCGATCGCAGACGCATACTGAGATCGAAAGCTTGTAACTCCCAAGTTTGTAATATACCTAATTGCCGGACTACCATTACCAAAGCGGCGATCGCTAAACTTACCCACAGTACTGTTTGAAATTGCTGCTTCGCGATCGAACTTTGGCGTTTCGGTTGCTTGAATTTGTTGATAGAATTGCCTTTAAGTCGTGGAACGCACCAATCTTGCCAGTTAGTCAGCGGCTCGGCTGGATTCTGACAGATGACGGGTTGCCAAGTTGCACAGAAGCATTTTCTCTCTAGTCCTTGCAGTTTTTTTCTTGCCTCTCGCACGGCAGCATATAATGTTTGCCCACTCGAGAACGCCGAAAGAAAATACCTGAGAAAATCATGAGCCACTGCATCCGCTATCGGCTCCCGCATAACAATGACTTGGGGAATATCTAGCTCTGCCAGTTTCCGTGCCAATCCTAAGCCATCGCAGGAGTTGAAAATTGCTAGTTTTAAACCGTTACTAATTGCTTGTTTGAGGGCGTTCTTTACTTGGTCAAGGGTTAAATTATCTGTCTGGTTAAGCTGGATCGATCCTTGTTCTTGACTAGAGCTATGACCGGCGAAGAAAAGAATATCATAGTTTTGCCACAAATATTCGGTTAAAACTTTTAGTTCTGGCTCTACTAAAAATTCTATTTCTGCCTGCTCGGACAACTTTTCTAAAATAGCTCGATCTGTATCCAGGTTGATTCCTTTACTATTACCAAAAATTGCTAAAATCTTAACTTTATCTCTGGGTGCGTTTGCGGGCAATTTTTTGGTTCGTCTATATTCTGAAGGACTTAGGGCAATTTCCGCTTTCGGGTAAGCTTCGCAGAAGTTCCATAAGTTCAAGGGGAGTTGTTGTAGCAGATAATCGTCAGTTTCAATAATGACTCGAATTTCTTCCGAAATGTCTAAGTGCGTGCGTAATTCCTGCTCGATAGGACGAAAAGATTCAGAGTTAAACCAATTGTTAATTTTTCCTGATAACTGCTGACATAAATCTTGAAATTCTACCTGTGACACATTAGTTACATCACCAGCTTCAATTTCGATGCGAGGATTCAGCTCCAAACGTTGACAAAGTGCTAAATACAGTAACCGCCAATTTCTATAGAGTTCTACGATCTCTGGCGCTGCTGGTAATTTACCCTTAAACTTCATGTATTGAGGGTTGCCTTCTTCGCTCAGCCGAGCTGTGACGGCAAAACCGTTTTGAAAATCGCCACTCTCGAAGCTGAAGACGACTAACTTACTCATTACCCTTAGTAAAGCGATTGGACGATCGACTTCTCGGTCACGCCGTCAGCGCAACCTACTTGAATATTAAAGCATTCTCTCGTGCTACCCCGACATCGTTTCAGTTGAATGTAGTTGTCTTGATGGCGAGATTGCACCGATCGCAGCGTCGCTCCCGATTCCGAAAGCAAACTCAGTTGAATGTTTGGTGGTGGATAATTTTCTCTACCCGTTGGATGTACTTGTACTATAACAATACCTACTTGGCGATCGCTCTGGGGCACAACTATTATCAGTACTGCTAGGGATTGGTTTCCTAGTTGCAAACCCAGATCGATAATTTCTGCCAGATGGTTCTCTCTCAAAGCGGAATACAGATAGTTTCACTAGCAAAAAATCGCGAGTGCATCGTAACTTTTTATCTCTAATGACAAACTCGAACTTGCAAAAAACGCAGTACTTTACTTAATATTATTTGTAAGTACGTTAATTGTTGCGAATGGTTAGTGGTACTTATTTGTATTGCTTTACTTATCCGTAACTTCTTGATGCTATAGAGTCAATTGCTATCAACAATTTTTAATAGAGCATGACACCAAGACATAGAGTTTCATTGAGAGCTAGCGAAGAAGGTCTAGCAAGAGCAAGACAATCGTCAGGGTGTTTCACCACCAGAAATGGGAAGAGTAGCAGTAGAGCAAATGCATTCAGGAGTCACCCATTCAGCAGAAAGCCTAGAAACACTACATCACAAAAAGGGTAATCTAGTTTTCTTCAGTAGTTCAATTATTCAGAACGCGAGCAAAAGTAAGCACTTTTGCGCTTGCTTCCTGAAGTTAACGATACCGCTCAGGATTAGATCTCTTTCCTGAAGCTAAGTCGACAATACCTTTTGAAATGCGATCGCAGCTCCAACAACAGCGATCAGATCGTAAATTTCTCGGTCACGACGATCGCACCACAAGTTACTTGAATAGTAAAGCATTCCGCCGATTCACCTCGAAATCGTCTCAGTTGAATGTAGTTGTCTTGATGGCGAGATTGCGCTGATTGCAGCGTCTCTCCCGATTTATTCAGCAAAACGAGTTGAATGTTTGATGGTAGGCAATTTTGTCTACCCGTTGGATGTAACTGTATGACGAATGTACTAAATTGGCGATCGCTCTCTGGTACGATCGCGATCAATAATGCTAGGGATTGGTTTTCTAGTTGTAGACCCAGATCGAGCAGCTTGACTCCCTTGACGCTATTTTCATGCAACTGGGAGATATGTGCGTGTCTCAAAGCTAAAGTCGGGTAGCTTGTAGCTAATAATGCCTCTAGAGACTGCCAACCGTTTTCAAAACGATTCTCAAACCATTGGCTCAATACCTGCACTTGACTCGGTTTTGCTAGCTGAAGTTGCTGTATATAGGCTGGCAACTGAGCGATCGGTTGCAATTGCGCGATCGCTACTTCCCCATTTTCTGGTACTGTGGTAGTAAATCCTAGCAATGTTGCTTCTTGCAGCGAATCATCAAGCTGTACGGCTACGTAGCAAATGCGCTCTGACCACACTTCCGGCGGGATGAAGACGACATCTACATCTGGCAGCACGGGACGACACTCTAGCGTTCCCGCGTGAGGAATTTCTAGATCGGCAACATCCATTAGTATTTGATACACTACGTCGTGACTGCAACTAGCTGCCCAATCAGTCTCTATTTCTAGCTGACGCAGGTAGCAATCGACGGCAAACACTGATAAAGTATTGAGATAAACTTGCTTTGCTCTAGCGCGATCGCGATGGTGTTGCTGAAATTCTTGCGCTAGGTAACGAGCTTCTATGCCTATGGAGACTTTGAAGGTTGAGTCGGTTGAACCTACTGATAATTCTTGTGTCATTGCTTTGCGATAGGATGAGTTAAATATTTTCGTCGAGATACTCTCTCATGCTTGGGACAAACTGGCGTAAACTGCGCTGATAAAAACTGCTAAGTGTGGAAATTGGTATCCCAAATATTTCTGAAATTTCCCGCCATGGCTTTCCTTCAAGATACAGCATAGATATAGCGGAGAAATTAGCTTCTGGATGGTTTTCAATAGATGTTTGGTTGAAGATATTATTTGGGTCTAGTTCTATATAATTCTTGATTTCTTTTGCTAAGTCTGGAGATGCTTCCGGTGAAGATAGATTATCTAAATTCTCTAAAGACACTATCGGAATATCTCTCCTGCCTACAATTCTGGTAAATGCTGCTTGACGAAATCGCTTCTTGAGCAGAAAAATACACCATTTCATTACACTTGTACGTTTTGGCGGCTCGTACCTATCTGGGTCGTACCTATCAATATTTTGAAAAATATATAAGAGTAGGTCTTGTAGTGCCTCCCGAAAAATTTCTTCTGTATAACCTTGTTGCAGCCACCTATATTGCAGCCGTCTAAGCTTGCCCGATCTCCAACTTGCATCGATTGATTTGCAAATTGCTTCGGTTAACTGATTCAGAGCCTTCTGCCGTTCTGGCGATCCTGGTGGATGCCGTTTGGCGGTCAGTGCTAGTTGCTCGAGCTGCTCATCGTCCATTTGCTATTTAACCCCATGCACAACTTTCTTTTGTTCCCCTTTTGTCAAAGGAAAGCTAGGAGGATCTTTTCGCGAAGTAGTATGGTCTTGCGATCGCCCAACCCAGTTAAACTGAGTTAACGAGACGATAGATTGAGTTACACATCGCGTTATTTAAAGTTTGCTATTTGACTTAAAGAGCATCAAAGAGTCAATGCAACCTTCTATATTCTTCTCAAGTTTTTTTCGGCGATTTTATGCAAAACTTAGATCTCGGTCGGAGAAATTTCTCAGCAAGTTGAACCATTGTTAGAAAAGCCTGATGGAATGGCACTTTTGCTGTACCGACTGTAGACAAATTATAGTCTATCTACACAGTCGTTTATGTAAAAAAATGTTACTTAAGGCTTGTTTCACTTCGCGCAACTACTACAGAATCAGGACGTGTTCCCAACAGATAGGGGCGGGGAGATAATACTCTCCCTCGTCCACCCTTAACTCAGTTGTGCTTGCCTAATTTGCTGTATGTGTGCTGGCAAATCGGCGATTGGTTGCAGTTGAGCCAGCGGCAGTTCGCCACTTTCTGGCACTGTGGTGGTAAATCCCAGCAATGTTGCTTCTTGCCACAAATCATCAAGCTGTACGGCTACGTAGCCAATGGTTCTGCCGTCCACATCTCTGGCGGGATGGAGACAACGTCTGCACCTGGCAGCACGGGACGACACTCTAGCTTCCCCACTGCTGGGATTTCTAGATCGGCAATATCCATCAGTGTCTGATACACTCGGTAGTGACTGCAACTGGCTACCAGATTGGTCTCGATTTTCAGCTTACGCAGGTAGAAATCAACCGCAGACACTGCCAGAGTATTGAGATAAACCTGTTCGGCTTTGGTAGGGTTGCAATGTTGTTGCTGAAATCGTAGTGCGCGATCGCAATCTAGTCTTTCGATGGGAATAATGAAAGTTGAAGATGTTGAAACTGATGAGAATTCTGGAAACATTGTTTTATTCTGCTGATATTAGGTCTTGCTATTTGGTCGACTTACATATATTCACGGTAAGCAAACGAAACTAATTTGGCTGTAAGTAACTGTAAAAAACTGTGGCAAAAATGAAAAAAACTTTTGTGTGAAAATATGAGTGTTGCACAACTAGGTTGCTACTTGTAAATCGCTCTCTAGAACTTTCAATCTCTGCGGGTGGATTTTGACCGCACAACAAAACTTAATAAGAACGAGCATCAATTCAATACAATAAAAATTCTCTTGAAAATAATAGGAATTCTCGCGGAGCTTTTTATTAAACAGAAAGTCGAAGATAAAGACCCGCCAAGCGGTAACAATTTAAGCAGTGCTACTATTACTAATATTAATTGCAGCCATAACGATTTCAGCAATGCCGATTTAAGCGGTGCTAGGATTATAAATACCAATTTCAGCCGTGCCAATTGCAACGGAACTAATTTTAGTAGAACTACTTTCAAAAATGGCGATTTCAGCGGAATCAATCTGCGTCGTGTTGGTAACGTGCAGTATGCTCGATTCATATCGTGTAAAGGGCTTTCTAAGAATACGAGGCATTATCTAAAGCAGCAAAGAGCAATTATTGAGGTCAATCCTGCAAGGCGGATCGTAGGTCGAGTCTTTGGGACGATCGGAAATTCGTCAAGATGGATCGTCAGTCAAGTTTGGCAGGTTTTGCCGATTATTGCGATCGCAGTTGTAGTATTCACGCTTGGCTTTATCGTTCACCAAAACCCAAATTTAATAAAATCATTACCAGGCAAGGCATGGGACAGCTTCCAGGAGGTTATAAAAGGACTTGTGACAAAGCCTATAAGACCTAATTTGCATATACTGAGGAGACGATGAGAAAAATAGGCTGCCCACTGTTAAAATTTGGTAGTATTCTAGCTCTAGTATTTAGCTCTCATCTGATATTCTAAAATTCGTAGCGAATCGACTAAAGATGAGCTGGAATTGGAGTTGGCAATTAGGACTAGCAAGTTTTCTCGCCACTGTCGCGCTCTGTGCTGGAGAAAATTGCACTCGTGCTCAGATAGCGCCCGACACTACACTCGGTAGCGAAAATTCTACCGTCACATCGACAGGTACAGTGGATGCGATAAATGGCGGCGCAACTAGAGGCACAAACCTATTTCACAGTTTTCGGGAATTTAACGTAAATGAAGGACGAGCCGCTGTTTTCACAAATCCGGCGAGGATTGAGAATATCCTCACTAGAGTCACGGGGGCTAACCCATCCAACATTCTCGGTACGCTAGGTGTAGCAGGGGGCAATGCCAATCTGTTTTTGATCAATGCCAATGGCATCATTTTCGGACAGAATGCCCGTTTGGACGTGGGTGGTTCGTTTGTCGCCACCACAGCTAATGCAATCTCATTTGGCGATCGCGGTGTTTTCAGTGCTACGAATCCGAGCAACCCTGGACTATTGACGGTTAATCCTTCAGCTTTTTTATTTAATCAAATTCGCGTCGCCAAGATCGAGAATAACTCAGTTGCTCCTTCTAGTTTCAATCCATCTTCTGAGTTTACAGCTAGGGGTTTGGGTGTACCAGATGGCAAGAATTTGCTTTTGGTAGGCGGGGATATAAATATGAATGGCGGAGGATTATTTGCTTTTGGTGGGCGAGTTGAGTTAGCCGCTTTAGCAGGTGCAGAAACGGTTGGACTGAACGAAAATGGGAATGATTTGAGCTTGAGTTTTCCCGATGGTGTAGAAAGAAGTAATATTTTCCTGAGCAATGGTGCTGGGGTAAATGTAACTGCTGGTGACGGTGGTAGTATCGCAATTACTGCTCGGAATTTGGAGATGACAGGCAGTAGTGAACTGAGTGCAGGAATAGCGGGTGGACTGGGTTCTAATAGCAGTCAAGCGGGAGATATTGAAGTTGAGGCAACGGAAGCAATACGTCTTAATGATAGTGTCATCGCTAATTTGGTGGAATCAGAAGCAAGAGGACAAGGAGGTAATGTAAGTATTAGTGCCAGCACCTTGCGGTTTGAGGATGGGGCACAGGTAGGTACTGCTACACTTGGTGCGGGCAGTAGCGGAAATTTAATAGTTAATGCTTCTGAGGTACAACTGATTGGTGAAACCGCTGATGGTCGTGCTACCAGTGGCTTATTTACTAACGCAGTGACAAACTCAACCGGAGATGGGGGTGATTTGACGATTCATACTCGTATCTTGCGGCTTGAGGGTGGGGCACAGGTAGGTACTGCTACACTTGGTGCGGGCAAGGGGGGAAATTTAAGCGTGAATGCTTCCGAGGTGCAACTGATTGGTAGAAGCGCTAATGGTCGGATTGCCAGTGGCTTGTTTGCTGGCGCGCAGCGAAACTCAACAGGAGATGCGGGCGATTTGACCATTAACACTGACAACTTGTTAGTTCAAGATGGAGCTACAGTAAACGTGCAGAGTCTTGGAACGGGAACCGCAGGGAACATGAGGTTAAACGCTCGCTCCATCCGTTTAGACAACGATGCTTTCCTCAACGCTAATACACGCAGCGCAAAAGTTAACCCCAACTCCGAGCAAGCGACAATTAACATTAACTCCCAAAATTTATTCATGAGCCGTAATAGCAACATTGTCACCATCGCCAGGGGAGAAAACGTTATTGGTGGCAACATCAATATTGACACAGATTTCCTTTTTGCTATTGAAAATAGCGACATCAGAGCCGATTCTGCTAACTTCCGTGGCGGGAACGTGCGAATTAATGCTTCTGAAATCTTTGGCACGCAGTTTCGAGCAGCGCCAGACGATCGCACCAGCGATATCACTGCTTCTGGAGCCAATCCCCAGTTAAGCGGTAGTGTGGATATCAACACACCAGGTATTGACCCCAACAGTGGCTTAGTTAACTTGCCATCAGTCCCAGTTGATACCCAAGTGGCAGAGGCTTGTACTCCTAGTAGTGCCCAAGATCGAAGTGAATTTATTGTCACTGGTCGCGGTGGCTTACCGCCTAATCCCACAGAAGTACTCAGTAGCGATGCAACTTCTATCGATTGGGTCGCACTTAAATCGACAACAGAAAACCAATCTAGTCCAACTTCAGCCACCAATTCCACTGCGCCATCACCAGCACCGATTGTAGAAGCAACTGGGTGGGAAGAAGATCTCCAAGGCAGAATTATCCTGACTGCTTCTCATGTCCCCACGCAACCCCAGAATTCCTGGCAGTCTTCTACTGGGTGCAAGCTGTAAACCGTAAAGGAAGTATTGCGATCGCTTTACCACTTCAATGAACTGTGGAATTCTTGTAGTATCCGTTGCTTCAATAGCAGGAACATGACCAGAAAACGGCGCGTATTTTTTCACACAGTGCAATCCTGTTTGAAGGCGAATCACTTAGGTAAAAGTTGGCTCACCCAGTTGCTACTGGTGCTGATAACTGCATTTCTATGTATAACCATTACCCTGATTTTTCCCAAAGCCCCTGCTATTTACTCTGCTGTCCCAAATGAGCAAAAAGCGATCGCCTCTACGCAGGACCTAGTACAACAGGGCAAATCTTTCTACGATGCGGGACAGTTTGCCCAAGCAGTCAAGGTTTTGCAACAGGCTACATCTGTCTTTAAAGCGAATGGGAACGAACTGGAACAAGCTATGGCTTTGAGCAATCTTTCCTTAGCCTATCAGCAATTAGGACAATGGACGCAGGCAGAAAGTGCGATCGCTTCTAGTCTCGATTTATTGGGGTATTCTGCAAAGCAAGGGAGCAGGGAGCAGGGAGCAGGGAGCAGGGGAGAAAATTCAATCCAAAATCCAAAATCCAAAATCCAAAATCCAGCAGTTCTTGCCCAAGCCCTAGACGTTCGAGGTCGCTGGCAATTAGCACAAGGACAATCTGAAGCAGCCCTAACTACTTGGCAACAAGCATTTGAGATCTACGCCGAAATTGGAGATAATGCTGGGTTAACTCGTAACCGAATTAATCAAGCCCAAGCCCTGCAAGCTTTGGGGCATTACCGTCAGGCAAAAAAGACACTGGATGAGATAGAGCAAACTTTGCGAAAGCAACCAGACTCTGCTCTCAAGGCTACAGGGCTACGCAGCCTCGGTAATGTCTTGCGAGTTGTGGGCGAGTTTAACAACTCTCGCCAAGTCTTGGAGCAAAGTTTAGCAATAACCCAGCAAATGGGCACAGACGCTTCAGGAACGCCACAGACTCAAGCTCTGGGCGATACTCTGCTAAGCCTGGGTAATACAGCCCGCGCCCAACAACAGACTCAAACCGCTCTCCAATTCTACCAACAAGCTGTTAGTGCATCTGTTGCACTAAATACGCGCATTCAAGCGCAGTTAAATCAATTGAGTCTATTATTAGAAAATCAGCAATGGAGTGCTGCTAGGGAACTATATCCCCAAATCCAAGCTTCTATTGTTAACTTACCCCCCCGCCGGACAGCAGTTGACGCGAGAATTAACTTTGCCAAAAGTCTGACACAGCTAAAACAACATGACAATGCGATCGCGGCTTCATGGCAAGATATTGCTCAGTTACTAGCTACATCAGTCCAACAAGCACAAGATTTAAAAGATCGGCGAGCAATTAGTTATGCTCTGGGTAATCTAGGCGAACTGTACGAACAAAATGGGCAGTTGAACGAAGCAGAAAATCTCACTCAGCAAGCTTTATTCGCAGCACAGGCGATCGATGCCACAGAGATTACCTATTTGTGGCAGTGGCAGTTAGGACGTTTATTGAGAGATCGAGGAAATATCCCAGGAGCGATCGCGGCTTACACCCAAGCAGTTAACAATCTGAGATCTCTGCGCCGCGATTTAGTTGCAATCGATCCCGATCTTCAATTTTCCTTCCGAGATAAAGTCGAACCCGTCTATCGCCAGCTAGTCGATCTGCTGCTGAGATCTGAGTCAGGTGCAGATCCCAGCCCTAAAAATCTCACCTCAGCGCGGACGACAATTGAATCTCTGCAATTAGCAGAACTAGAGAATTTTTTTCGCTCTGCCTGTTTAGATGCCAAGCCAGAATTACTCGATTCAGTTGTTGACCAGGGCGATCGCACCGCAGCAGTTATTTATCCGATTATTCTACCCGATCGCCTAGAAGTTATCCTCAAGTTGCCGACGCAAGAAAATCTGCGCCACTACACGACGAAAAAATCGCAAGACGAAGTCGAAAAAACTCTCCAATCGCTGCGGCAATACCTCAAAGAACCCGATCGCACTCTAGACGTGCAGAAATTATCCCAGCAGTTGTATAGCTGGTTGATTCAACCGCTTGAGGCTGAGCTAGAAAAAATGCAGGTGACAAAACTCGTATTTGTTTTAGATGGAAGCTTGCGGAATATTCCTATGGGGGTTCTCTACAACGACAAACAACAAAAGTATCTCCTAGAAAAGTATGCGATCGCCTTAACTCCAAGTCTTCAATTACTCGAACCTACGCCTTTACAGCGGCAAAGATTAAGTGCTTTAACTGCTGGCTTGAGTGAATCTAGGGAAGTTGCAGGCATCAAGTTTCCTCGTCTCCAAAATGTGTTGGATGAATTAAAGCAAATTGAGTCGCAAGTGCCTAAAAGCAAGGAACTCTTAAATCAAAGTTTTACTACAGATAATATTCACACCCAAATTAATTCCAATCCCTTCACTGTTGTTCACATGGCAACTCACGGTCAATTCAGTTCTAATTTGGAGGAAACTTTTATTCTCACTTGGGATCGACTTTTGAAGATTGACGAGTTAGATAGTTTACTCAAAACTAGCGACACGGGAAGGTCTAGCGCCATTGAATTACTAGTTTTAAGTGCCTGTGAAACAGCTGCTGGAGACAATCGCGCTGCTTTGGGACTCGCAGGCATAGCTGTGAAAGCAGGGGCGCGCAGTACGCTAGCAACGTTGTGGCAAGTAGACGATCGCTCTACTGCCCGCCTGATGAGTGAATTTTACCGTCAGTTAGCCAATACTAATTTGACTAAGGCTGAAGCACTCCAAAAAGCCCAACTAGCTTTATGGAACGATCGGTCACAAGACTGGAAACGTCCTTATTTCTGGGCAGCTTACGTTTTAGTTGGTAATTGGCTTTAATTCCTTAATCCTACGCGCAACTTTTGTTGGCATTCAGGTTTCGAGCGACTCCTCAAAAAGTTTTGAACCCTATTAGCATGAGGGCGGTTGAGCCGCTGGGGGAGACGGAATCAAACCCAATTGCACCAGAATTGCAGCATTGTCGTAGTAATCAGCACTGCGCTCAATTATAGTCGAGCAGTCTATCATAAATTAAATTTATTTCGCATTCAGATGATTGGGGTCTAAGCAGATCTAGTGCTATTAGTAACCTCTCAATAAAAAAATCGAGGTCTGCATATGCTATTTCAACTTTCAGTAAACTTTGCCGTTCAATTTGATTTAAACTGGCTTCACTCAGAATTGTTTCTAACAACAACACAGCCTGCTGAGCGTTGAACAGGGCAGTAGTAGCGTTATCTACTGCGGTATTCGTGCGATCGGCTGCCAAGTAAATAATAGCTTGAGAAATCACTTTTAGATAAATGTCAGCTTGAAAAATAACTTGAGAGTTATGAGACATGATAGTTCTCCTGTCTAAAGCTATCAAAACATGGTAGGGGCGCACCCTTCAGTACCCCTACAAAACAAAAATTAATGCACAGCCTCAGTAGGTAATTCTGCACCAGCAG
>ERZ1066124.701-NODE-701-length-16580-cov-7.772042_pt1 | contig 16580 bp, 10 predicted proteins | sample MGYA00382771_ERZ1066124 | MGnify/ENA primary metagenome ERZ1066124 (study PRJEB33369, sample SAMEA5778354) | biofilm metagenome | biome: Industrial cooling water; feature: Water cooling tower basin; material: Biofilm | place: United Arab Emirates | collected... | reverse complement strand
GTACCGGCCTGCGAGTTGAAGGTCACGAGCGACGACGTATTCTGCGCCGTGCAGGCCGAGTTGTCGTCGTTGCCGCCCACACACACCAGGCTGCCGCAGTTGCCCGAAAAGACGTAGAGCTTCGAGTCGTAGGTGGTGGCCGCGCCGCACGTGCTGATGTTCACCGGCCCGCCCGTACCCGTGAAGCGGTAAAACACGCCGCCCGTGGTGATGCTGGTGCCGCAAGTGGCGGTCGGGTCGCCGGTGGTGGTGGCATTGACGGTGGTGCCCGCCAGCGGTATGCCGCATTGCAGCACCGGCAGGTTCGGGGCCGTGCAGAGGTCGTTGGCCGGCGCCGCGACGACGGTGAAGCTGGTGCCCGACGTGCCCGTGCCCTGCGCGTTGGTAACACTGATGGGGCCGGTAGTGGCGCCGGCCAGTACCGTGGCGCTGATGCTGGTGGCCGCGTGGACCGTAAACGGCGCGTTGGTGCCGTTGAACTGCACGTTGGTCGTGCCGGTGAAGCCCGTGCCGCTGATGCTGATGGTAGCGCCGGCCGCGCCGCTGGTTGGCGAGAAGCCCGTGACGGTCGGCGCGGCGAGCACCGTGAAGCTCGCGCTCGAGGTGCCCGTGCCCTGCGCCGTCGTCACGCTGATGGTGCCCGTGGCGGCGAATGGCGGCACCGTGGTGCTGATGCTCGTGGGCGAGTTGACCGTGAACGAGCTGGCCGTGGCGCTGCCGAAGCTCACGTCGGTGGCACCCGTGAAGTTGGTGCCGGTCAGGGTCACGGCCGTGCCCACCGCGCCGCTCGTGGGCGAGAAGCTGCTGATGGTCGGCAGGTTGGCGCTGGCGGGGGAGATGGAGAAATTGGCGTTCGAGACGTCGAAGAAATAGTTGTCAGCCGCCGCCACCATCACGCGGGCCGTCGAGGTGGTGAGGTTGGGGAGCGTCACCGAAGCCGAGCCGCTGTTGGTCACGCCCGAGGCCAGGGTGGTGGGCCAGGTGTTGCCGCCGTCCGTGGAGAGCAGAATGTTGACCGTGGCGCAGTTGATGCCGTTGGCGGTGGTGCCCGCCACGTTCCAGGTGACGGTGGTGGAGCCCGAGAGCGCCACGTTGGTGTTGGGCGCCGTCACGGCGAAGGCCGCGCCGGTGTTGGCGACGGTCAGCGTCACGAGGCCGCTGTTGCTGATGCCGCCGATGGTGCCCGCCGCCCCCGCGTGCTGGTCGCGCACGGTGCAGCGGAAGCGGAGCGAGCGCGCTACCGTGGGCAGCTTGTTGGCGGTGTTGGTGGTGTTGGCCAGGATGTTGGCCAGCGCCGGAAAATAGCGCGTGGGGCTGGTGGTGGGCGTAAACGAGCGAAAAAGCGGGTAGGCGTCGTTAGCGGCCTGGGCGGCCGTCAGGGTGACACTGGCGCCCACGTCCACGTTTTCCCAGCAGTAGGTCAGGGCGTCGCCGTTGGCGTCGGCGCCGGTGGCGGTCAGGCTGAAGGGCGTGTTGGCGGGAATGGTGCGGTTGGCCGGTACCGACACGGTAGGCGCCGTGTTGCCGGTGGCGGTCGTGGTGTAGCAGCTTACCGAGGTCAGTTCGGCCTGAATCTCCTCGTAGGAGGAATAGCAGAAATAGGCATCGGAGTTGGACTGCACGTTGTCGCTGCCGCAGATGCCGGCGTAGGCCATTATGGTCGTGCCCGACCCCGGCTCGATGGCCGTCGAAGCATTGCGATTGCCGCTGCACGAGCCGGCGAGCGAGTTGAACGTGTGGTTGGCGCCGAGCTGGTGGCCCAGCTCGTGGGCTACGTAGTCGATATCGAAGGCGTCGCCCACGGGAGCACCCGAGCCGGTTTCGCCGCGCGCCTTCTGGCCGACCGTACACACCACGCCCAGGCCCGCCAGGCCGCCGCCGCCCGTGCTGAAGACGTGCCCCAGGTCGTAGTTGGCCGAGCCGATGACGTTATCGATATTCGTCTGATTCTGCGTCAGGAGCTGCGAAGCGTCGTTGTTGGTGTAGGGGTCGGTGGAGGCGTTGGTATAGACCAGCGACGAGCTATTCGCCACGAGCACCATCCGCAGCGCCAGTTCCTTCTCGTACACGCCGTTCACGCGGTTGATCGTGGTGACGATGGCCGCCTGCCCGCCCGCCACGGTGCCGCCGTGAAAGGCCGTGTACTCGCCCGTGGCGGCCACGGCGAGGCGGAGCGTCCGCAGGGTGGCGCCCGCACTTACGGCCACACGGTTGGCAAGCGGCCCCGGCGTTGGGTTGGTGCCGCTCACCTCGCACCCGAACGGCACGGCGCGACGGTCGATGTCGCGCCGGTAATAGGCCACGTAGTGCGCCGGGTCGGTGGGCCCCACCGGGTCGATGTAGGCCGTGCCGTGCGCGCCGGAGAGCACCTGCGCGTGGAAGCCGAGGCTCGTCACGTCGCAGCGCACGGTGGCGGTGGGGTCGTCGAGGCCCACCCCGGAGTAGGTTTTGAACGAGGGAAACTGCGCCGCCAGCCCCGGCTCCATCACCGGCGATTCCGTCAGCCGGAAGCGTTGGGTCGAGCCGTCGGGCATCGGCAGGGCCACCACGGGGGCGCCCGTGCCGCGCGCGGCGGCCGTGCCTTCGAGCGGGGCGGGCGCCAGTTCCTGCCGCAGCACGGCCACGTCGAGGGCCAGGGCGCGGCAGGCGGCGAGGTGGGCCGTCCAAGGGGTGGCGCGGGCCACGGCGCGGGCGGCTGCCGCCTCTTGCCAGTGGGCGCCCAGCGCGGCCGGACGATTAGGGGTTTGGGCCAGAGCCGCCGACGAGGCGGCCAGCCCGCCCGCCAAAGCCAGCAGGCCCCAGCGACGCAACGCGGTAAAAACTGTCATATCAAAAGGGAATGCGATAACGACCGAGTGAGGGGTAGTGCGGCCACCGCCCGCGCACCGAGGGGCGCGGTAGGTGGTTGAGGTACAAAAATATACCGAAAACTTCGGCAAATCGTCTTCCTGCCCGAAGCCGTTGGAGAAGTGGTTTGCGGTCTTGGAGGGCTACCTGTCGGCTCCTCCGGGGCCAGCGCTCACACAACACCTTCGGAATGTCGCTGGCGTCAGTTCAGCGGCCGTGCCGCTACCCCCGCTGCTCTTTCCAGAGTTGCGCGAAGCTCTTGGGCGCCGCCTGCAACAGCGCGCGCTTATCGGTCCAGCCGGATTGGCGGAGGAGCCAGCCGAGTGCCCAGTTTTTGACGCGGCCGGGCGCCAGGTCGAGCAGGCGGCGGCTGAGCATCGCGCGCTTCCAGAGGCCGATGACGCGCTTCTCGCCAGTGCCCTGGTGGCCTTCGCTCACGCTCTGGCGGCGGTTGAGCAGCAGCAGGTTGTGCAGGTTGATGCGGACGGGGCACACGCTCGTGCAGGCGCCGCACAGGCTACTGGCGAAACTCAGGTGGTTGTTGTCTTCCATCCCCACCAGATGCGGCGAGATGACCGACCCGATGGGCCCCGAGTACGTCGTTTCGTAGGTGTGGCCGCCGATGTTGCGGTACACCGGGCACACGTTGAGGCACGCGCCGCACCGGATGCACTGGAGGGCTTCGCGGCGGTCGGGCTGGGCCAGCAGCTCGGTGCGGCCGTTGTCGAGGAGCACCACCACCATTTCGTCGGGGCCGTCGGTCTCGTTGGGTTGGCGCGGGCCGGTGAGCACCGTGTTATAGACCGTGAGTTTCTGGCCCGTACCGCTGGTCGAGAGCAGCGGCCAGAACAAATCGAGGTCGGTGAGGGTGGGCAGCAGCTTTTCGATGCCCGCCACGGCAATGTGCAGGCGCGGAAAGGTGGTGCTCAGGCGCCCGTTGCCCTCGTTTTCGGTGATGGCTACGCCGCCCACATCGGCCAGCAGGAAGTTGGCGCCCGTGATGCCCACGTCGGCCAGCGTGTATTTCCGGCGCAGCAGCTTGCGCGCCGTGAGCACGAGCTGCTGGGCGTCGTCGGTGAGCGGAATGCCGAGTTTTTCGTGAAAAAGCTGCGCGATTTCGCCCTTCGACAAGTGCATCGCCGGCGTGACGATGTGGTACGGCGGCTCGCCGCGCAACTGCACGATGTATTCGCCCAAATCGGTCTCGACGGTTTCGATACCGTTTTTCTCGAGAAAATCATTTAAATGAATTTCCTCCGTGCTCATACTCTTCGACTTGACGGCGAGCTTGGCGCGGCGCTTATGCAGCAGGGCGCCGATTTCGCGCAGGGCATCTTCGGCCGAAGCGGCCCAGATCACGCGCCCGCCGCGCGCCGTGAAGTTGCGTTCCCACTCGATCAGGTACTTATCCAGGTTGGCCAGCACGTGCGCCTTGACGTGCGCGGCGCGGGTGCGCGCCAGCTCGTGGTCGGCGTAGTAGGTAAGGCCCTGCTGCACGGCCGCATCGTACTTGCCGATGTTGAACCGGATGGTCTTGCGGTGCGCGCGGTCAAACGCCTTCGCTTCCGAAGCATTCAAAAACTGCTGGTGCTTGGCCGAGACGGGCATAGCGCAAAGGTAGATGGGGATGGTGAAGGGATTTGTGGGGATGGGAGGATGTGGGGATGGGAGGATGTGAGAAGATGTGGGGATGTGCGAATGACACGCAGCCCCGTAGGGGCTACCTTCCGGTAGCATTAGGCGTGTTCACCAAACAACGTGGTCCCATAGGGACCCACCACCCGCTGTGGCTGAGCACACGCGGGTGGTAGGTCCCTACGGGACCAGCGATTTTTGGTACCCCGTAGGGGCTACCAGATGGTAGCCTGCGTGTCATTCGCACATCCTCACATCCTCACATCTCCCCACATCTCTCTACATCCTCCCATCTCCTCACCATCTCCATCAGGGCTTGTTGGAATCTACCTTCAGCCGCTCGGCCCGGTTGGCCAGCTCCCAGGCCGTGTGGAAGACGTGGCGCGTGATGCGCTCCATCTTCGGAAACAGGATTTTATCTACCTCGTCGGTTTCCTGATGATAGTCGGCGTGGACGCCGTTGAAGTAAAACGCCACCGGAATGCCCTTGCGGGCGAAGTTGTAGTGGTCGGAGCGGTAGTAGAAGCGGTTGGGGTCTTGCGGGTCGTTGAAGGTGTAATCGAGTTTGAGACCCGAGTAGCGCTGGTTCTGGTCTTCGTTGATGCGGTGGAGGTCGGAGGCGAGCTTGTCGGCACCGATGACATAGACGTAGTTGGGGTCCTGGCTATGGGCCTCGTCTAGGCGGCCGATCATATCGGTGTTGAGGTTGGCGATGGTGCCCGCGAGCGGAAACACGGGGTGGTCGGTGTAGTATTCGGAGCCGAGGAGCCCTTTTTCCTCGCCCGTCACGGCCAGGAACAGGAGCGAGCGGCGCGGGCCGTGGCCGTCGCGCCTGGCCTGCGCGAAGGCTTGCGCCATTTCGAGCACGGCCACGGTGCCGGAGCCGTCGTCGTCGGCGCCGTTATAGACCTTGCCGTCGCGGATACCGAGGTGGTCGTAGTGGGCGGAAAGGACGATCAGCTCGTCTTTTTTGTCGGTGCCTTCCACGTAGCCGAGCACGTTTTCGGTCTGTACGGGCGCAGTTTCGGCGCGCGAGCGGAAGCGCACCTTCGTGGGCATCGGGTAAGAAGCGCGCGTCAGCTCGGAGAGTCGTTTCAGGGGCAGGCCACCGGCGCCCGGCCGGGCCAGCAGTGCCTCCGGACTGACGAGCATCGCCGGGATGATCGCTTTTTCGGGCGACGTGGGCAGGCCCACACGCGCCTCGCGCAGGTGCGGCGCGGCGCGGGCCATCCACTCGCGGAAGTTGTGCGGCGTACGGTCGGAGATGATGAGGGCCGCCACGGCGCCTTTTTGCCGCGCCAGGGCCAGCTTGCGGGTGATATCGGTGGTCCAGGTCGAGCGGGTGGAGGTGCCGGTGAGCTTGCTCAGGCCGCGCTCGTCGGTGGGTTCGCCCTGCCACATCACCACCACCCGGCCGCGCACGTCGAGCGGGCGGCCCTGAACATCGGCGGCGTAGTCGGAGTGGCCGTTTTCTTCGATGCCGTAGCCCACGAATACGGCGCGCAGCTTCGCCAGCTTCGGCATCTGGGCTGAGCCGACGGGGTAAAAATCTTTGAGGTATTCGAGCTTCCGGCCGCCGAAGTCGAGGCGTAGGTCGGCCCACTCGGTGCGCGTCAGCTCGAAGCGCTGAAAATGCGGCGTGGCGCCCGCCACCGGCCCGGCGAGGCCATCGGCGGCGAACTGCTTGGCGAGGTAGTCGGCGGCCATTTTCTGGCCTTTCTGACCGGTTTCGCGGCCTTCGTACTCGTCGGAGGCCAGCACGCGCAGGTGCCGCTCCAGGTCGGCGGCGGTGATGGTGGCCGCGTAGCGGCGGCTGTAATCGGTAGTGTCGGAAGGCGTTTGGGCGAGCGAGCGAGCGCTCAAGAGCAGCGCGGCGGCGAGGGGGAGGAGGCGGCGCATCGGACGGCGGGTCATTGCTTCAAGCGAGGATCGAATCGAAAGTCTTCCGTCTCGACTATTTGGATGCGTTTAAAATCGGGATGGGCTGGATTGAGCAGAAAATTCGTCTCCTGATACACCAGTACCGACGGCACCCGGAGCATGGCACTAGTGCCGCCTCGAAACCAATGGTCGCCGATCTCGCGGCACAACACTATCTCTTCAAGTTGAGGACGGCCGGTTGGGAACCGGCGCAAGTCAACCTGATCAATGGGTATCTCATCGGGCACCGCAATCACCATCGTCCGATACGGGATGGCGGGCGCCTCACCAGCAAAATGTGCCAGGTTTTCGAGGCAGGCTAACGCCCGACTATTCGATGTGTAGATCACCGCCAACCCCTTGGAATTCCAGCGATTCTCCAGACGGGAGGCGAAAAGCTCGCTCGCATACTCGGCACGGGTTATTCGAAAGACCAACATCGACTTACGCCAGATCGCCGAATTCTAGTCGAATCAACTCCTCCAGCACGAGGTCTTTACCGCCAGAGGTTTGCAACAGCTCCAGCGGCACGGCGAAGTTGAGACCGTAATTGGGTTTGCCCAGCCAACGGTTAAACGCCTCTGTGCTACCGAACAGCTCGGTCCCTTTTTGATATAGCGCCATCAATTTTAGGCTTTGCTCGCCACTTTCGGGCGGTAGCGTGACACCTTTAGCTGGCCGGCGTGGCAGCGTGTTGCGACTGGCGGTCGGGGGAAGCAGCGAATGCAGTTCGACCAAAATCTCGCTTGAAACTCCACGCCGGGCAGTAGTCACGATAGCGCCTAAGCTGCCCATAGCAGCTTGGTATTTAGAAATCAGGTTAGCAACCGCTACCACTGGGCTTGCCTCAGAATTAAGTAGCTTTTTTACCCGACGCGCTCCTGGGCGGAGCGTGATTGTTCCGGGTATTAGATGATCAATTTTTGATTTCCTTTTTTTGAGCGGTGTAGGCATTGTTGCAGATGAGAATACAATCTGTTGTAGAAAAAAACTGAGGCAGTTTGAGTTCACCTACCCCACCTTCACCGCCAGCCGCGAGTGCTTCACCCCATACCCAAAATACACCGCCAGCCCCAGCACCAGCCACGCCCCGAACAGCGCCCAGTTGCCCACACCAAGCTGCGTCATCAGATACAGATTCACCAGCAGCCCGAGCACCGGCAGCGCCGAAAGCTGCTTTCTGAACGAGAGGTAGCTCAACGCCAGCCACGCCAGCACAAACACCAGAAACGGAATCTGGTGCGCGAACCCGATGAAGTGGCCCGTGCGCGCATCCACCGACGACCAGCCGTTGGCGAACGTGGCGTCTTTCAGCCAGTCGAGGGCGTCGAGGTCGCGGTACTTGAACCACAGGCCCGTGGCCACCAGCAGCAGAAACGGCACGAGGTAGCGGCCGTTCACGTACGGCACCCGGTAGCGGGCCGTGGATTGGCCGCGCGGGTCAATCACCAGAATGCCGCCGCACACCAGCGCGAAGGCGAAGAGAGTGCCGATGCTCGTCAGGTCCGTCACCAGCTCCATCCGCAGAAACAGCGCCGGCACCCCCACCAGAAACCCCGTGACGATGGTGGCGAACGACGGCGTACGGAAGCGCGGATGCACCCGCGCAAACACCGGCGGCAGCAGGCCGTCGCGGGCCATCGTCATCCAGATGCGCGGTTGGCCGAGTTGGAAGACGAGCAGCACCGACGCCATCGCAAAAATGGCGCTCACGGCTACCAGCGCGCCGATTTTGGCCAGCCCCACCCGCCCGAACACGTACGCGAGCGGGTCGCCGACGGCCAGCTCGGCGTACGGCACCATCCCCGTGAGTACCAGCGAGATGAGCACGTACAGCACCGTGCAGATGATGAGCGCCAGAAACATCGCGCGCGGCAAGTCGCGCTGCGGATTCTTGCATTCCTCGGCCGTAGTGGAAATGGCGTCGAAGCCGATGTAGGCGAAGAACACCGCCGACACACCCTTCAACACGCCACTCACGCCGTTGGGCGCGAAGGGCGACCAGTTGGCCGTATTCACATAAAAGAACCCTACCGCGATGACTACCACCACCACCGCCAGCTTCAACAACACCATCAGGTTGGAGGCCGTGCGCGACTCCTGAATCCCGACGTACACCACCCCCGTGATGATGGCCGTGATGAGGAAGGCCGGCAGGTCGAGCACCACCCGCAGCGGCCCGAGGGTGGGCGCGGTCGTCCAGGCGCGGTAGGCTTCCTGCTGGGCCTCGGAGGCGGCGGCGGCAGTGAGGCCGCCGGCCAGCGTGTTCTGCACTTCGGCGGCGGCCACGGCGGCGCTCTGGTAGCCCGTGGTGAGCCACGGCGGCAGGTGGATGCCGATGGAGCCGAGCAGGCCGGTGAAGTAATCGGACCACGAAATCGCCACGACGATGTTGCCGATGCCGTACTCCATAATCAGCGCCCACCCGATAATCCACGCCGCCAGCTCGCCGAATGCCGTGTAGGCGTAGGTGTACGCCGACCCGCTCACGGGCACCGTGGCGGCGAACTGCGCGTAGCACAGCGCCGAAAACGCGCACGCCACCGCCGTAAATACAAACAGCAGCGTCACCGCCGGCCCCCCATTGGCCGACGCCGTGCCGATGGTACTGAAAATGCCCGCCCCGATGATGGCCGCCACGCCAAACGCCGTGAGGTCGCGGACGGTGAGGGTGCGGTGCAAGCCGTCGGCAGCGGCAGGGGCGCCGTGGCCGCCGGTCAGTTCGGGCGGGGTGGCGGCGGCATCGGCGAGCATCCGCTCGATGGATTTGCGACGGAAGAGAAAGGAAAACGACGACACGGTTGAGAGCGTAACGCGGGCCACCGGCCCGCCGTGGGGAAGCCGCGCGGCGGCTTCGAGGCCGAAAAGATAGGCATCGGGGCGAATGCCGGGCGGCAAGCGACGTATCTTCGAAACCCCAAGCCCTCCGTTTTCAATGGCTCGCCTGACCACCGGCCGCTACGGATTTTCCACGTCCTCACCCCAAAATTTCAGCCTCGGATGACACCGACGACGTCTTGGCATTCCGTGAAATCGATTCAACGACCGGCGCCCGCTTGGCGGCGGTGGGGTGCGGTGGTGGCAGTGGTGGGCAGGTGTATCCTGTCGGCGCCGGTGGTAATGGCGCAGGATAGTGGTGCGTCTTCGGCTCCGCCAAAAATCCGTAAATCGGTGATGGCAAGTCGAGATCACCCAACGCCCATTCGTCTGCTCAAACCGCGTTCGGTTGCGCTGGTGCCAATGTGGCGGGAGCCAGCGCGGCCAGTCGTGCCCGTCGCGAAATCAATTGATTACAGAGATTGGATTATACTTTCTGGAATCTGTCAGCCAGAGCGACTGATGTTTCCAATGGTCATACGTGCTTGGTGGCCCACGGGAGAATGGTCTAACTCCAAACCGGACCTTGATACTCCACCCTTGCGCGCGGTTAGCTCTGCCCAGCCGTCCCCGGCTTACGGCTCCGCCCACTTGGTGTATCGGAATCTGATGCAGGGCGAGGGTTTGCCGTTTCCGAACGTGCGGTAGGGGGTAGTCCGCCGGTTCTGATTTCGCGCATTGACGTAGGGGCGGGCCTTGTGTCCGCCCGCGCACCGTGTCGGGCGGTGTGCGGGTTATTGTGCCGTGCGGCGGTGCGGGCGGGCACAAGGCCCGCCCCTACGTTGCTGAAAGGGCCTCGCAGGCGCCAAGCGCGCCCGGTCGGGGGCGTATCTTGCCGCCCTGACATAACCCGTTTGTCCGCGCAAAATGGCTCAAGCCACCCCCAACGCCACCTTCGCCGAAGAACTCGCCTACTGGCGCCGCGCCCTCGGCCGCTATACCCCCGACCACCTCGCCGACGGCGCTTCCGACGACGAGTGGAGCATCGGCCAGCTCTACGCCCACCTGACCGGCAGCGCCGTCTATTTCCACTTGCCGATGGCGCGCAAGGCGCTCACCGAAGCCCAGGCGGGCGGCGAACTGAGCGAGCGCGGCCGGGCTGCCCTCAGCGGCGCCGAGCTGCCGCCCGTGAAGGTGCCCGCCTCGCCCACGTACACGCCGCGCCAGCCCGTCAACGCCGACTTTATCCGCACCCAGCTCGACGCCGCCGACATCGCCTTCCGCGCCACCGCCGAGCAACTGGCAGCACAGCCGGATGCCGCCGGCACGGTGGGCCACCCGTCGCTGGGCCACCTCACGGCCGCCGAGTGGCTCGCGTTGGTACCCGCGCATTGGCGGGGGCATCGGCGGCAACTCGCCAAGCTGGAGGCGCGGCTGGGCTTGAGTGCCTGAGTGCCCGGCCTTTCAAGGCCGGGCAAAAGGCCAAGCAAAAGGCCAGGCAGCAAGCTCGGTAGCTTTGCCGGATGAACCTGCCTACCTACCAGCGTCGTCTGGCGTTGCTGCTGATTCTGATCGGCGGGCTATTTCATTGGCTCTCTCAGCCCCCCGCCGCTACCCAGCCGCGCCTCGTGCGGCTGGCCCACCGCGCCGTGCGGTGGCCCGGCCAGTGGTGGGCCGGGCGGCAGGCCGTGGCTGCCCGCCGCCTGTCCATTCAGCTCGATTCGGTGGCGTGGCGCACCCTCACGGCGGCCCGCGCCGAAGCCATCCGGCGCGGCCTGCTGCCCAACGAAGCCAAGAAGTGGGTACCCGCCACCATCGGCGTGGACGGCCGCGCGGCGCAACCAGCCAAAATCCGCCTCAAAGGCGACTACCCCGACCATTGGGCCGGGCCGAAATGGAGCTTCCGCGTTCAGCTCCCGCCCACGGCGCCGCCCGCCTGGGGGATGCGCGTGTTCAGCATCCAGGACCCCGCCACCCGTGAGTTTCTGGCCGAGTGGCTCCTCCACCGCCTGCTGCGCGAAGAAGGCTCGTTGGCGATTCGCTACGAGTTCGGCGCCGTCGCTCTCAATGGTGCCGACAAAGGCATTTTCGCCATCGAAGAGAGCTTTGGCCCGGAGCTGCTGACCAGTTTCGGCCGGAGCGGCCTGCTGCTCAAATTCGACGAAACGGCCCTCATCGACCCCACCAAGCGCCCCGAAGGCGCTACGGACGAAGCCGCAATTCTGCGCGCCGCGCCCATCGAGGCGTTCGACGAAAAGCGGGTGCTGGCTGATTCGGCGCTGGCGCCGCAGTTTCGGCGGGCGCGCTTGCTGCTCGACGGCGTCAGGGGCGGGCATATCACGCTCGATTCGGCGTTCGATGCGGAGGCCGCCGGGCGCCTCTACGCCATCTGCGATTTGCTCGGCGCGCACCACGCCACGCGCTGGAAAAACTCGCGCTTCGCCTACGACCCCGCCACGCGCCGCCTCACGCTCATCGCCTACGACGGCAACGCCGGCGGGCGCATCCGCCATCCGTACCCGGCGGCCTTCCTGCCGCAATACGCCAACGACGACCCGCCGTTCTGGAAGCGCCGCTTCTTCCAAAGTCGCGCCTTCCAGGCCGCCTACCGCGCGCAGGCCGCCCGCCTGAGCAATCCCGGTTTTCTGGAAGATTTCCTGCGAAGAGCCGAGCCGGAGCTGACCGCCAACCGCGCCCTGATGTACCGCGACCGCCCGACGTACGATTTCGAGTGGCTGCGCGATAACCTCGCCGCCAACCGCGCCGTGCTGCGCGCCTACGCCAAGCGGACGCGTGAAGGGGGCGGAGGTTGAAGAAAAATAAGCGGTCAGCCACAAGTTTTGCGGGTTTCGATTGATTGCAAGTGTCTAAAAATAAACTTGTTAGCTTGCGGCTTGCCGCTTGTAACTTGTGGCTAACTGCTTAAGCGGTTGGCCTGAAGGTATCGGGCATTGACTTGTGAGCAAGTGCTTATGATTGAATGACTTTGCTTGCAGCTTGCCGCTTGTAACTTGTGGCTACCCACTTAATACCGGCCGTTCGACTACGTAGGGGCGGGCCTTGTGCCCGCCCGCACATCGGGCCGTGCGGCGGTGCGGGCGGCGGTGCGGGCGGGCACAAGGGGCCCGCTCCTACGAAAAAAATCGCCACCCCGCCACCCGCGCCCGCAATGCGGCAGGCGTGAGCGCGGGGTCGTGCAGGGCACCCTTATCCAGCGGTGTTTGCTGCGACTTACTGATTTTCCCGCCGTCCGGCGCCAGCACCAGCGGGTGATGCCAGAACCGTACGGCGCCAAACACGACTGCCCACGGCGGCCCGGCCTGCCGGGCCAGCCAGAGCTGCGCGGCCGTGGACGGCAGCAAATCGAGGCCGCGCACGATGAGCGTCATCCGGTCGGCCACGTCGTCGGCGAGGGAGGCGGTGTGGTAGGCGGGCAGGCCATCCTTCTTGCGGATAACGAAATCGCCGACGAGCGCGGCCACGTCGAGCGCCTGCGGCCCGAGCAGGCCGTCGGCGAAGCGCACGGGCGCCGGGTCGGCGGCGGTGCAGACGCGCCACGCGGCGCCGGGCGTATCCAGCGGCAGCGCCTTGTGGCGGCAGGTGCCCGCGTAGCGGCCGTCCGGCCCGGCCGTGGCCGCCACCTGCGCCCGCGAGCAGGTGCAGGCGTACACGAGGCCCGGCACGGCAGCGAGGCAGCCCAGCAGCTCGGCGTACAGCGCCAACCGAAGGTGCTGCGAGTGGCAGGCCGCGAAGTCGGCTGCATCGCGCGGGCCGCTATCCCACCGGATGCCGAGCCACTGTAGCGTAGCGAAGATGTTATCGACGTAGGCCGGGCGTACGCGCTCGCGGTCAAGGTCGTCGATGCGGAGGTGCAGGTGACCGTGGCCAGCCCGCACGAGCGTTTCGGTGAGCAGAAAATTGAGCGCGTTGCCCGTGTGCAGGTAGCCGGAGGGCGTAGGCGCAAGGCGGGAGCGTAGCATTCCGGTAACGGTTCGGCCAAAAACGGGGCGCCTACCTTTGGCGCGGCGTGTAGGGGGTGCGTGGCGCGTCGCCGCGCACCCGCCACGGCAGCACAAAATTGCCCCCGCGCCGGCAACACCCCCGCCCCTGAGCTATGCCCTTCGCCTCACTGGACTGGACGACCGCCGACGGCCGTTTCCTGATTTCCACCGACCCCGCCCGCCTCGACCTCGACGTCGTACACGACTACCTCGCGTACCAGTCGTACTGGGTGCCGGGCATCGCGCGCGAAACCGTAGAGCGGGCCGCGCGCCACTCGCTGTGCTTCGGCGTGTACGAAATCGCCACGAACAACCAGATCGGCTACGCCCGCGTCGTGACCGACTACACGCTTTTCGCGTACCTCTGCGACGTGTTCATTCTGGAGGAATTTCGTGGCTTGGGCCTCGGCAAATGCCTCGTCGAGACCGCCCTCAACCACCCCGACATCCCGAACCCGCGCCGCTGGCTGCTGGCTACCAAAGACGCGCACACGCTCTACGGGCAGTTCGGCTTCGCACCCCTTCCCGAACCGGCGCGGTGGATGGTGAAACTGGCCCAAGTGGCCTGACAGCCCGTTTCAGTCACTCAGTCACTCAGAAAATCCCCGTGCCAGAGTTCGCCCAAACCATCCGCGCCCGCTTCGGCGACGGCATCCTCCTCGCTGAGGACGCCGCTTCCACGCCGCCTACGCTCGTGCTCGACCCGGCGCGGCTGCTCGAGGTGTGCGAGTTCCTGCACGACGATGCCGCGCACTGGTTCGACTTTCTGAGCTGCCTCACCGCCGTCGATAACGGCCCCGAGGCCGGTACGCTCGAGGTCATCTACCACCTCCATTCGCTCCCGCACGACCATCATCTGACCCTGAAAGTGCGCCTGCCGCGCAACGCCGCCGGTGAGCCGCTGCCCGAAGCGCCCAGCGTGATTCCCATCTGGCCCGGCGCCGATTGGCACGAGCGTGAGGCATTCGACCTCATCGGTATCCGCTTCGTGGGGCACCCGCACCTGCGCCGCATCCTGTGCCCCGACGATTGGCACGGCCACCCCCTGCGGCGCGATTACGTGGTGCAACCCGTCTATCACGGCCTGCCCGTGCCCTACGACCAGCACAACGAGCGCAACGGCCACCAACCCGCGCGCGACGTGCGCCCCGCCTTCGGCGAGCGGGCATAAGCGGGTAGGTGCGCGGGTCTCCGGCCCGCCTTCGGTAGGCAGGCACGGCGGCTGGGCCGTAGAGACGCATCCTTGCGTCTCCGCTGCTCGGCTCCGCTGCTCGGCTCCGCTGCTCGGCACGGTGGCTTAGAGCAACTACCAACGCCCATTTATAGGCCCCCCTTGCCTTTGGAGAAGGAGCTGGGGGGTGAGGAGTCGGCGGCAATCACGCGGTTTCGTCTGACACCCTAAGTGCGCCGGGCTTGCCGCAAAAAGCCTACGGCTTGGCGAGCCGGAGACTCGCGCTCCAGACTTTTTATTTTTATTCTCTCTAAATTTCGAATAATTTCCCCTTTTTCTTGGAAATCAGAAAAAACATCCCACATCTTTGCAGCACGATTCGGCTACACCACCGCCGACATCTTCCTTCTACGACGATGTATCGCTTCCTCACCCCGGATATGCCAAAGCGGCCCCGCCTGAGCAACGGCTCGGCAGGCGCCCGCGCGCATTCGATAGCCAGAAAACGGCGGTAGTCGCTCTTTCTCAGTACCATCGAACGCCCGGGCCGCTTAACGGCTCGGGCGTTTTTCGTTTTCGGTCTGTCGCGTGGCGGCTTGTTCGTGGTGGTGGCACACTGCGAGGAAGCTGTTTCGGAATGTCGAAAAAAGTCGCTCCGCCGTTTTCGTTGTCCATTTTTTTTGAGATGATTGTGATCCGTAAAAAAGGTCGCCCGGCTGCGTATTTTTTGGACTTTCCCGATGGTCGTTTTTTTCTCTTTTCGGTTATGCGTTTCAATTTTTTCTCCCGGCTGCTGCACGATGACTCTGCATCTTCAACCCCCGTCGTCAACCACGAAGGCGCGGCGGCCGTGCGCCTGACGGCCGAGGCCGCGCTGTACGCAGCCGTGGCCACCACGCTGCTGCACGACGGTTTTTACGAAAAAGCCGACGCCCGCCTCGACCGCCTGCGCGGCGTGATCGGGCAGTGCGAGCCGCTGTTTGTGGCGCGGCTGGCCGTGTACGCCCGCCAGACGCTCAATCTGCGGTCGGTGCCGCTGGTGCTGGTGGTGGAGCTGGCCCGCCGCGCGGGTGGCTCCGACCTGGTGCGCCGCACTATCCGGCAGGTGGTGCAGCGGCCCGACGAAATCGCGGAGCTGCTGGCGCTGTATGCGTTGGCCAACCAGCGGGCGGGGCAGCGCAAAAGCCTCAACCGGCTCTCGAAACAGGTGCAGAAGGGGTTAGCCGAGGCGTTTACGCGCTTCGACGCCTACCAGCTTGCCAAGTACGACCGCGCCGGGGCCGTGCGCCTGCGCGACGCGCTCTTCCTGATCCACGCCCGTGGGCGCGACGCCGCCCAGCAAGCCGCCTTCGACCAGCTCGTTCGCGGCGGATTGCCGACGCCGAATACGTGGGAAACGCGCCTGACGGCCGTCGGACAGCAAGCCTACGCTTCGGCAGAGGCGAAAGCCGCCGCCGTGCGCGCCACGTGGGAAGATGTAGTGACGAGCAACCAGCTCGGCTATATGGCCCTGCTGCGTAACCTGCGAAACATCTTGCAGGCAAACGTATCGGTCGAAACGGTCGGCCGGGCGGCAGCGCGAGTGGGCGATGCCGCGCAGGTGGCGCGGGCGCGGCAGTTGCCGTTCCGCTTCCTGTCGGCCTTCCGCGAGGTGCAAGCCCTCGGCCACGCCGATGCGCCCGCCCTGCTCGACGCGCTCGAAACGGCCGCGCTGGCCTCGGTCCAACACCTGACGGGCTTCGACGCCGCCACCCGCGTGGTGCTGGCGTGCGACGTGTCCGGCTCGATGCAGAAAACCGTGTCGCCGCGCTCCGTCGTGCAGCTCTACGACATCGGGCTGCTGCTCGCGATGCTGCTCCAAACGCGGTGCGCCCGCGTGACGACGGGCTTCTTCGGTAACACCTGGAAGCGCGTGAGCCTGCCGCGCCACAGCGTACTGGCCAACGTGATGCAGCTCCGCGCCCGCGAGGGCGAAGTGGGCTACGCCACCAACGGCCATCTGGTGATCGAGGACTTGCTCAACCGCCGCGAGGTGACCGACCGGGTACTCATATTCACCGACTGCCAACTCTGGGATACGCGCCAACCGGGCGCCCAACCCATCAGCCATCTGTGGGCCGAGTATCGCCGCCGGGTTGCGCCCGCCGCGCGCCTCGTGCTTTTCGACCTGGCCGGCGCGGGCACAACCC
>ERZ1066124.689-NODE-689-length-16854-cov-20.723495_pt1 | contig 16854 bp, 16 predicted proteins | sample MGYA00382771_ERZ1066124 | MGnify/ENA primary metagenome ERZ1066124 (study PRJEB33369, sample SAMEA5778354) | biofilm metagenome | biome: Industrial cooling water; feature: Water cooling tower basin; material: Biofilm | place: United Arab Emirates | collected... | reverse complement strand
AAATTCCGTTCTACCATCTTTTTTCTGCCTAATTTAATTTTTGAATACGTCTATTCGGATTGAGCAAGAACAGATTTGCACCTCCGTTCACGCCCAAGGTGCCCAAGATGTTCGATGGCATTGTCCCTGTGACTCGCGTGAAGATATTCTCGACCCCAGTAGGATTGCCAAAGTAGACTCGACCCCCGTCCCCGATGTTGAAGTCGCGGAAACTATGAAACAACAGCGCTCCCCGTTGCGCTCCGCCACCAATCACATCCGCAGGCAACCCATTGACTGTTCCGGGTGCGACGACGGACGATTCTGCACCTAAGCTGCGATCGGGGATGAGTTGGGCAATTGCGGGTGGAGCAATACTAATCGCGACTAGGATTCCACTGATTCTCCAAGCGCGTAGGGTCTGCTGAAACATGATGTATTCCTTGGTGACGTATTTAGCAGAAATGAATGCTCGTCATCAAATTAGGAAAAGGAGCCAAAGCATACCGAAGTCCCCTAAGTTCTACTTTGGTCATTCAAGCAGACTGGATCGAAATTGACAACACGGGTAACTATTTCTAATCTTCGCTTTGCTGGAGATTGGGTCAAGCTGCCGTTTCCGAGTGGACTTATGGTGTGATCTCAGGCTCTAAGATGTGTGGGTGCATTGACGAATGCTCGATGTCGCGCCGCCTTGACTATGCCATCGACATCAAAGACCACCCATCGCTTGCCAGTTCGGTCATTCAATCCCATTGCCGTTTTCATTTCAATCGGATGTGCCAATAAATCTGCCTCAAATAAGCTTCGCAACTGTTCGACTGCCGTCTCATCGACATCGGCTAGCCTTGAGTGCGATTTTCTTTGATTAAGCGACTTTGGCGATAGCACATACTAATGACCAAGCCTGCTAGAAGCCAGAAATAGAAACTAAAAGGTCTTAGCTTAAAAAGCCGTTCACTAAACGAGTAAAAGAAACCCAGTGCTGTAATTGTACAAAACATCACCCCAAGCGATCGTTCAGATGGCGTTGTGGCAGCTCGCATCAACCAGCGAGAAGCTTGATAGAGCTTCCACAGAATCACCCAATACAGGAATAGACCTACGATGCCGAAGTAACCCATGACGACAAACCAATAAGCATCTTCAAAGGCATCCGCGTCTCGCTCTAGCTTGGCAACATCGGTAGAATTCGCCAACACGGTTTTCATGCCTCGGATGAGCGATTCGGGTTCTGGTCCGAACCCAAACCAGCTTCCAGTGAGAGCGATCGACTTTGAGACATTGACCATGAACCATCCACGCGATGCCTCTAGGTTGTGTTCCCAATATTCCGCAGAAAACACAGCAGCAAAGTAAGTGGTTAGTCCTTGTCTGGTGTTGCCTTCTTCAGCTTGGGAAACATTGCCAAAGTGCAAAGAAGGCAAGACTAACCAGAAAGCAATCGCGATCGCTAAAGTAAACCAAACAAGCCGACTGACTTCGCGACGCTTTCCGAGCAGGTACAAGACAATGATTGGAATCATTGCACCGACAAACAAAGCAATGCGTTTCTTAGAAGCAAACAAACCTGCATACAGCACAAGCAAGTTCGCCGTATCTTTGAGGGTTGGGATCAACGTTGGTGCAGCCGTCCAGATCTCAGCGCAAGTGACAGAGAGAATGAGCAGCAAAAAACCCGATAGGAGCGCACTATCGAGAAATGTTCCACAGTTTGCCCCTTTTGTAATTGCTTTATCGCAATTTCCGGCTGCGATCGCGATTTTTACTTGTGCTGGAATGAAGATCTGTACTGCTGCAAGACCCGCTTGAAACAATCCAATTATCTTCAGGTTTCTCAGGAGGATGCTGAGCTGTGCTGGCTGAATGTCGATGTTTGCTAAGGTATAGTAGATCGACAGATAGCGCCAATTAAAGCGCAATTCTGTAATGCTGCCAAAAAGAGAAGCTTGATTCAAGACAATCGAGACAATGCTTGTTAGAAAGAAAACAAGGATCAGAATGTCGATCGGCGTTTTCCGAATGGGTTGCCCGGTTGCAATTCGATGAAATAGTGTTCTTGCTAGAATTGCATAGAGAATGATTTCGGGAATAAAGCGAATCCCTGTTCGGACTGCCGCTGGAACCGGAAGCCATGCGACAATGAAATCTTCGAGGGGCATATAAAGCGCGATCGCAGAAATCAGCCAGAGTGGAAGCTGTCCCGTTCTGCTTGCCGATCGATAGGAAGCAGAGATTTTAGCAGGAGTGTCGAACAGGGATGAAATCATGAAAGTTTCGCCAGAGTGATCAACGATTAGGACAAGACTCGATGAGAATATTCACGTTTCCAGGGACGGCTTTGATAAGTTGCCATCAAGAAGATCCGGAGCTTGCTAAGTGGAGAACATTCAGAGAGATAAAGCTGAATCACTTCCTGAAACGCTTCTCGCTGGTTCTGACGGGCTTTTTTCGTTAATTCCGCCTTCCAATATCGGCTTAAGCCTCTGGAGAATACGCGATCGGCAAATTTCGAGGCTTCGGGAAACTTCTGTTTCGTAAAGTAAGCTGCCATCATCTCTTTTCCATCGAGCTTGGGCGTATAGTGAATTGAACTCGTCGGATTTGTCCCATGAATGCCTTGCAGCGTCAGTTGCTCATTCAAATAGAATCCGGGAGCGGCTGCAACAGCACTATGCCGGAGAAAAGCATCATCTTCATCCCCGATCGGACCTTTCACTTCTGGGATCGGCATAATGGTTTCGAGCAGCGATCTCCGAAAACATAAAGCAGAAGTCGAAGGAATAAAAAAAGGCAATCGCCCCTGCTGCAAGTCTGCCCGAAAATCACAATAGGTCGAATGATCTTGCGAACCTGGAAAGGCGCGTGTCACCGCTAATGATTGACCTGTCGCTTTATCAACCAGTTTTAGTGCATGAAAACACCATTGAACAGTCGGGTACTCTCGAAACACCGTTGCAACTTGCTCTGCCTTGGTTCTCACTAAAACATCATCAGCATCGACAAAGCAAATCACGTCCCCTTTACTGGCTGCGTACCCCGCATTAAACGAAGAAGCCTGACCCCCATTCGATTTCAGAACAGGGACAATACGCTCTCCGTAGCTCTTAATAATCTCGCGAGAATCATCGTTTGAACCGTCATCGACAACAATCACTTCAGTATTGTCGTAGGACTGGCTCAGAGCACTCTCGATCGCCTCGATCAAAAAGCGACCATAGTTATAGTTCGGAATAATGATACTGACTAAAGGATTGTCTTTCATGAGGATACAACTCTTCGCTAATTCAACAGTAGAACTGACAGAAATTACCAAACGCCAAAGCGAATTCCAAGTTTCTGCTTTGCCCAAATCACATTCGTGAGATTAGCAAGCATCATGCTCACGCTCGTCGCGATCGCTGCTCCTTCAATCCCCCCCGATGGAATCAAAAGTGAGTTCAACACGATGTTAAGTCCTCCCCCGATCGCAGCACTGATCAAAGTACATCGTTCAAATCCAGTCATATTCAGCAGTGGTCCTGCTAATCCACTTACCGAAGCAACAACCTGACCCACACAGAGAATTGTGAGTGCAGCATAGCCTTGCGTGAAACCTTCACCGAATAGCAGCAGATACCAGCGACCAAAAACGATTAATGGAAGTGCGATCGCAAGTGATGCAAATAGCACTCCGCGAATTCCTTTCGTCATCAATCTCTGCAACTCTTGATGCTGACCTTCAACAAAGAGGTTGACTTGTACAGGCGCTAAAACACCGACAACCGCCATCACCGCAAATGTGATTAGGTTTGCACCTCGACTCACTGGAACGTAGATTCCAGCCGCTTCAACTCCACGCAATGCGCCTAACATGAGCACATCGATTTGGGAATTCAGGGCATATAGTCCTTCTAGAAAGACAAACGGAAGTGCACTTGAGATCCAGCGTTTCAGTTGATATTTGTGCTCTACTGATCGCACTTCAGGTGGTAGTACTCGGTTTAGCATGACAATACCGATTACGAGTGTGATTACCGCAGAAGCACAATACAATCCAAGTGTGAAAGTCGCGTTGAGATATTGAGCAAGCAGTAGATGAGAGCTGACCACCAGCACAATCAAGATGATTGGCGAAATTAATAGTTCGGGTAGGAGCGCTAACACCACATGATTAAATCCTTTGATTGCTCCTCGCGTCAAGTTTCGTAAGGCAACAATCGGCAGAGAAATCATTGCAAGGCAAAAAGCTGCAAAGGTTTCAGGAGACTCAGCAATGCCTAGTTTCCAAACAACCGCGATCGCTAAAAGCGCGATCGTGCTTGATAGGAAAAAAACAAGTTGATTCGCATAGCGCAAGATGCCCCGAACGAGTTCCCACTTCGCTTGAGCTGTATACGTTGCAATTTCTCGCACCAGTAAGTTATCAAACCCAACATTGGAAACAAGACCCAAGGTAATCGTCCAGGTTAAAACATAGTTGTAAGTTCCAAACCCGAAGGTTCCTAGCACACGAGCGAGAAGGATACCTGTGATAAACGTAGTTCCTGTGTATAGAACACGGAGTAAAAAAGCACCAGAAGCTCCTTTGAGCAGACGTGAACCCTGGCTTTCTGCTGCTCCTTTCAGCCATAAGCTTTGGTAGAGTTGTCGAACATAGCGAACTTTAGTGATCATGAACTTACCGAGTTAGAGAATCTCAGGACTGTCCATCAAACAGAACGGTTTCTGCTTTCGGGCGACGCTTTTCATACCAACTGAGTAGCAATCCTGTAGTCACCAAGAATGACCCAGCTAGCCCGCCTATCAGCCCGATTTGGGAGTTCGGTGTCGTTGCCTTGGATGGCAAGCTGGGTTCAGCGACTAATCGCATCGGTGGATAGATTGAATCTATATCGCCTTGTCCGTCAACTTTTGCAAGGCTATTGGTAAAAATAGCTTCTGAAATTTGAATATCGCGTTTGATACTGTCGGTAACGATCGCTTCTTGCGACAGGACTTGCAATCGCTGTTTCAGTCCCACAATTTGACGATTTAATTCTTGTAGCGTTGCAGCCGTTTCTTGCTGTTTTGCACGAGTTGTAATCATGTCTGGGAACAGACTTTCTCGCGTTGCCGTGATTCCTGGATCAATCGCTACTGGACCGATTTTAGCGAGTTCTTGGAGTGAAACAGATCGACCAAGCAGAAATGAAGCTCGCTGTTGTAAAGCTGCGGCGGCTCCTTCAGCGGCGGCTTTCCTTTCTAAAACCTGGGGATGTTCCGGTCCAAGTTGAGAAGCAGCACTATTGTATGCAGTTGCTGCCTTTCCATATTCAGCAAACTGCTGTACATAACCTTGATCGGCTTGAAGCGCGTAAGACTCCTTTGCTTCGCCTGAAGAAATGCCTGCGTCCTTTAACAGTTGCCCTAATCGATTTTGTAATCCTTGATTTTGACTTGCTAGCTCGGCTCGCTGGCGGTAAAGATCTTCAAGATTGGTCGAAAGCTGCCTGATTTGATCCTCGGATTGCAGGAGTGACCGACCTTGATACTGAGAGAGTCTCGATTTGGCTTGATCTAAGCGATCGCTTGCTAAATTGAGCGTATCTTGGGTTTCTTTGAGGTCAGAGCGGACTTGAGAGCTTCTGAGGCGATTGACTTGAGCGTTGATCACCTGATAGAGAACTCTTGCTTTTTCCTGTGCCTCCTTGGGAGTTTTGCCCTGAATCGTGAAACCAATCACTGCACTCTCTTTGTCCACATTGATGATGGGTTTACCAAACCGTTTAACGGACAGATTGAGCCGTTTAGCAGCAGCTTCTAAAATCGAGGGATGATTTGCCATGTAACTGTAAGCACTTCTTGGATCTTGGAAAATCCAGGGGCGTTCAGAATAAGGATTGGGTGCAGTTCTTCCTCGCTCTGGCAAAGTGACATCAAGACCGGGAGTTGTACCCACTACCACAACCCCCCACTGGCTTGTGTAGGTTCGAGGTGCGAACTTCAAGTAGGCAAAAGCAAGTGCCCACACCATCGTGTTGAGTAAAACTCCCCAGAGCAAATAGTTTCTGCGCTCTGGCTTTGGCTCTTTTTGACGAGGAGACAAAGATAGTGACGACCTTTGCTCTTGACCAAGGGGAAGACCTGTCATGAGTAAAACCTCAGAAAAACTGAATTTCTGCTATCGATCGAACTAAACGCGATCGCATTTACCTGAACTAAAACTCTAAACCTCTACAAAGGCATACCTCAGTAACTTGCTCTCTTTGTAGATTAGGAACTTACAACTTAAGCTGTCTTATCGAGAAGGCTCTACTAACAGAAAATAAGGAAGCTCAGCATCGCTTTTGCAAAGCCTAACAACAATCGTTAGAGCGTTATCGCATCGTGCTGCTGCTTCACACAATCTTTAAACTTCGTTCCTTCCGATTGCTATCGGAAAAGACTGCGAACAATCCCGATCGGGGTAAAAAAGTTTGAAAGAATGTTGAGAACGCTACCAATGTTCGTAACGGTGGAGTCGTAGCAAGCGATTCCATCACGGGGCATGAGAAAAGGGTCTTCTTTGCCGACCGAAGGGTTTTTTCGAGTCAGGTCTTCCACCGATCGTTGAGTCGCAACCGCTTCTCCAGTACGAGTATCTGATCTCACTAAGACTGCTCGTCGTCTTGCATTCGTGGAAGCCGTTCCGCCCACACACTGAGATGCAATTAATGCCTGCGACAGTCGTGTTCCATATTCAACTTCTCTCAAGTTGTTACTACTGCCAGCGGGCGTTGTGATGTTAGAAACATAAAGCGGAATCCGGGTTGGAGTAATGACTGAAGGACGAACTAGCTCAGGCTGAAACTTTCCAGCATCCGGAACAACAATCTGATCCCCAGCAATCAAAGGAACATCTTCAATTTGTTGATCCTTCAGAACGCCTGAGAAGTCAATAACGCGAGTTTGACCATTGCGAATTAGTTGGATTTGAGACAAGTTTGCGTTCGGACGAACACCCCCCGCCGTTTTTAGTGCGGTTGTCAAATAGCGCGAAAGCGAGTAGCTGCCAGAAGAACTTACGCTTCGATTGGTGGTATTTTGTGTGTTGTCCAAGCTTTCTGTCGTTGTGGGTGCTGTGGTATTTGAATTCAGCACAATCCGACCTGGATCAAAGGTTGCTCCGATAATCGTGACTTGGATCGGAGCAAGTTCGACAAGTTGAACATTGGCTCGCAGCAGTTCAGGACGGAACAATCGCCTCTGTACTAAAGCAGCACTGACACGTTTTTCTACTTCTCGTACTCCCAGTCCAGCTACTTGAAGCGGTTCGATGAGCGGGATATCTAAAGTTCCATCAAAGCTAACGATATAAGTATTGTTAAACGGCTCACTGCCAATTCCTGGGATCGTCAGCTTGACTCGATCGCCCGGTGATAAAGGCAAGTCAGAGAACTGGTTTTGGATGGGGATCTCTCCAGTTCCTTGCGGCTGTAGCCCCCCGCTTGGTACTGTTCTCTGAAGCGGCAAAGGGCGGGAGGGTACTGAGTTGAGTTGAGGTAATCCAACTGCAAGAATGGGGGCGCTTTGCAAGACAACAACCTTCAAAGCTGCGATCGAACCTAGAACAAGTCGTTTTGTCGGATGAATCTTCATGAGTTTACAAGATAGAGCGAAGGATCTAGAACAGCACAGAGCGCCGTTTTCCAAGACGGTAGGGCAATGCCGAATGTTTGAGACAGCTTGTGTGTATTCAGTCGAGAAAAGCGGGGGCGGGTTGCGGGAGTCGGGTAGTCTGAAGTCAGAATCGGCACACACTTTTTGAGTTTGCGATCGCCTTGAGCTTGATCAAAGATCGCTTTTGCAAAGCCATACCAGGTCGTTGAATCTGTCGAGGTGAGATGATACAGCCCGGAATGAACAAACATAAAATCATCCCACACCGATTTAGTGTAGATGTCTTGTGCCAATATCTGAGCAGTAACATCTGCGATCGTGCGGCTCCAAGTGGGAGCGCCAGTTTGATCATTTACGACTTTTAGAATTTCTTTTTCCTGAGCAAGGCTCAACATTGTTTTTAAGAAGTTTTTGCCGCGTAAGCCATACACCCAGCTTGTTCTAAAGATGAAGTGCGGAATTTCAGCTTCTTGGATTGCCTGTTCGCCTTTCAGCTTCGTCATGCCGTAAACGTTCAGCGGGTCGGGCTGATCCTTCTCGGTGTAAGGCGTGCTATTTCGACCATTGAAAACATAGTCCGTTGAGTAATGAATGAGAGTTGCACCAATGCGCTTTGCTTCTTCAGCCATGACAGCGGGCGCGATCGCATTCACCGCTGTTGCCAAATGGATCTCTGTTTCTGCGCGATCCACCGCTGTATAAGCACCTGCATTCACAATCACGTTTGGTCGAGTTTCTCGAATGATTGAACGAATCTGCTCAGGTTGCGATAGGTCTAAAGCAAGACCGTGAGCAGGCGCGATTCGGGCAGTTGGAATGACTTTGCCCAGCGTCATTAGTGTTCTTTGTAGTTCCCAACCCACTTGTCCATTCACACCCGTTAGAAGAATTTGCATTGCTTAGTAGACCTCTGCTTCGATGAGCCGTTTACCCTGTTGGTCTTTCGTTGAAATAATGGGTTCCTGTTCGAGAATCCACGGGATCGATAGATCGGGATCGTTCCAGAGCAGCGATCGTTCATGTTGAGGCGCGTAATAGTCTGTTGCTTTATACTGAACTTCAGCAGATTCTGACAGTACCAAGAATCCGTGAGCAAATCCCGGCGGAATCCACAGTTGATGCTTATTTTCAGCACTCAAACGCACACCAATCCATTTTCCAAAGGTTTTGGAGCTAGAGCGAAGATCAACCGCGACATCAAAAATCTCGCCTGCTGTGACTCGAACGAGCTTCCCTTGAGGCTGTCGAGTCTGATAGTGCAACCCGCGCAACACATTCTTTGTCGATCGAGAATGGTTATCTTGAACAAATGAGACCGCGATTCCAGTCTTTTCTACAAATGTACGTTCATTAAAGCTTTCAAGGAAAAAACCTCGATCGTCTTTAAAGACATTCGGTTCTAAAACTAAGACCTCTGGGATGTCTGTCGGTGTTACTTTCATTACAGCATTCCTCCAGCTACGATCGACGATGGGATCAGTTGTTTTGTAGCTCGAATATTGAAATAAGGCTGCATTACATCTTCCTGCGTATTACCGTTGAGAATGTCGAGTAAGTACTGCCCGTAGCTATTCTTAAGTAATGGTTTTGCGAGTCCATAAAGCTGAGTGGCATCAATGTATCCTTGTCGATAGGCAATTTCCTCGACACAAGCAATCTTGAATCCCTGTCTTTGTTCAAGCGTTTGAATAAAGCTTGCGGCTTGATGAAGAGATTCATGGGTTCCGGTGTCGAGCCAAGCATACCCTCGTCCTAGAAGCTCAACGCGCAGTTGATTTTGATTGAGATACAGCCGACTGAGATCTGTAATTTCAAGCTCACCACGGGCAGAAGGTTGAAGTTGCTCGGCAAGTTGAACAACTTGTCGATCGTAGAAATAGATACCCGGAACTGCGTAGTTTGAGTTCGGTGCGATCGGCTTTTCTTCTAGGCTTAGAACCCGCCCGGTTTCGTCGAATTCGACCACGCCATAGTGTTGGGGTTCTGCAACTCGATACCCAAAGATCAAAGCTCCTTCTTCAAGTTGAGCCGCACGTTGTAGAACATCGACTAAACCATGTCCATAAAAGAGGTTATCGCCCAAAACGAGGCAAACTGGCTCCTGATCGATAAACTCTTTGCCGATGACGAAAGCCTGCGCCAAACCTTCGGGTCTAGGCTGTACCGCATAGCGAATCTCTAATCCCCATTGACTTCCATCCTGTAGCAGGTCTCTAAACAACGGCAGATGTGCCGGGGTCGAGATAATTAACACCTCTTGAATCCCTGCCAGCATGAGCGTAGACAAGGGATAGTAGATCATCGGCTTGTCATAGACAGGCATCAATTGCTTACTCACAACGTGTGTGAGCGGATAGAGTCGAGTGCCAGAACCTCCTGCCAGAATAATTCCTTTCATCTACACTCCTAAAGGTTACATCAGTTAAAAGTCTTCGTTAGAACTGCATCACGATTGGCATAGTTCTGCTCGATCCAAGAATGATAAGTACCAGACTGGGCTTGTTCGATCCAGGTAGAGTGATCGAGATACCACTGAATCGTCTTGCACAAGCCGCTCTCAAAACTCACTTTAGGTTCCCAGCCTAGTTCGCGTTTAATCTTGCTGTTATCGATCGCGTAACGTCGATCGTGTCCTAAGCGATCTTTAACAGAAGTGATGAGGGATTCATACTGAAAATTAGGTCTAGGAACAAGCTGATTTAACAGCATACAGATCTGGGTTACAACCGTTAGATTGGTGTACTCGTTATTACCGCCAATGTTGTAGACTTCTCCTATTCGCCCCTGTTGTAAGACTTGGTAAATTGCATCACAATGGTCTTCAACGTAAAGCCAATCCCGAATATTCTGACCGTCACCATAAATAGGTAAAGGCTTCCCGTTCAAAGCATTGAGAATCATTAGTGGAATGAGCTTTTCAGGGAATTGACGAGGACCATAATTGTTCGAGCAATTCGTCGTGAGCGTTGGTAAACCATAAGTGTGATGATAAGCACGAACCAAGTGATCTGCTGCTGCTTTGGAAGCTGCATACGGACTGTTAGGTGCATAAGGGGTGTCCTCTCGAAAGGGTGGATCATTCGGACTCAGAGAGCCATAAACTTCGTCGGTCGAAATCTGCAAAAATCGGAAGCGATCGCGCCTTTCAAAAGGTAAGGTCTCCCAGTACACTCGACTGGCTTCCAGTAGGCGAAACGTGCCCACAATATTCGTTTCGATGAATGCTTGAGGATTCACAATTGAACGATCGACATGCGTTTCTGCTGCAAAATTGACGATCGCATCGGGTTGGTAATGCGCCAGCAGATCGTGTAGGAGTTCAGAGTCACCAATATCGCCCCGAACAAAGGTATATCCAGATTGCTTCTCTAGTGCTGCAAGCGTGTAGTAGTTGCTTGCATAGGTGAGCTTATCCAGGTTAATAATGCTTGCCCACTGCTCTTTTCGCGCTTTTAGGACAAAGTTAGAACCGATGAAACCAGTTCCACCTGTAACCAAAACTGTTTGCATATCTTCAGTTTTCTCCGATTTCAAGCCACTGAGTAACGCCTAATCTATCCTTACTGTCGATCACACATTGTGCTGAGTAATGCAAAGTTCGTGTGATTGATGACACCACTAATAAGCCCCAACCTGAAAAAGTAGGGCAAAGATAGTTTTCCAAATCAGCCATAAATCATAGCCAAGGCTCCAAAGCCTTTGATATTCCAAGTCCATATCAACAATCTGCTCGAAATCTTTGATGATCGATCGACCATTGGCTTGCCAAACGCCAGTTAATCCAGGCTTGACTTTTAGCCTGAGAAAATGACGCTCACTATATTGAACGACTTCGCTCGGTGTGGGTGGACGGGTTCCAACCAAGCTCATTTCTCCACGTAGAACGTTCCAAAACTGCGGTAGCTCATCTAGGCTTGTTCTGCGTAAGAACTTACCAACCCAAGTCACACGCGGATCACAGCTATTTTTGAAAATTGCTCCTTGAGCTTCATTTGGCACAAGGTCTTTTAAGTGATCAGCGTTTTTGACCATCGTGCGGAACTTATAGAGGGTAAAACAGTGCCCTCGTAGTCCGCATCGCTTCTGTTTGTAAAAAATTGCTCTCGGACTATCGAGCTTAATCGCCGTCGCGATCGGCAAAAGTGCGATCGCAAGCACTAATAGCCCAATTAAGCTTCCAACAACATCAATGCACCGCTTAGGTAACGATCGAGCTGAGGGATGAACCTCATCTGGGGCAAATCTAAATGACCCATAATTCTCTGTGACTGACACTGCATTTCTCCCATGAGTTAAATCGCGAGAGATCCTAATAGATCCTTTTAACTTCTATCCCAAAGCACGCCAAGCCCTTAGAGGGGCTGCACTCTTGCGAAGCGATAACTCATCGTCTTAAACCTGCTCTAATCTTAGAGAGCCGAACTGCTACGGCACTCTACACTGTTATAGCCATCATGCAGAATCAACATTAAAGACAATCAAAGTCAATTCGGGTAGAAAGCTAAGACTAGGTAATCCGTGGAACACGCCAATAGTCTACATATCCCTGCGTTAGGTGGGTGCGTGACCAGAAGACTAACTAATTGTTGGAACGAGATTGATGATTGATTGCGGGCTGTAGACTTCATTGGTTTATAGCGACTCCTGAATTTGCTTTCAATCAAAGTTGGGAATTCGTACTTAAAATTCACAACAACTTTAAAGTCTTATTGGGTTAACTTTATTGAATCCTCATGAAAAATCAGTGAAAATGCAGTTAGGATGGCTCTAACTCTACGAATAAGGAGACCTTCCCTAACTGCTGAAGTGGTTCTCCTACTTCAGAGAGATGTGTACTTCGAGAGAGATGTATACGCCTGCTACTCTAAAATCGCTTCTCAACGAATTGTTTGCGTATCCACCCCACCAGCCTTAACTGTGTTAGTTAAACGTTCTTGTTAGTTCTGCTCTACGATCTACCCGAAGTAGGAGCAGTAAACTGCTCTTGATATACTCCCAATCTGTAGAGTGAAGCGTTTTAAGTGACGGTATAGATAGCTCTTAGGCTTTCTACATCAGCATCGAGCAAATATTTTTCCGACTCCGCAAACAGCGAACTGCTTGCCTATGGAATTCGCACAATGTAGCGATTCCATCGTGTGCAGGCTCTGTAACTTGCAAGTATTGACCTTAGAGGATGTTTGAAAAGTATCGATCATGGCATTCACCCGCCCGTGACTGAAAGTCCGGGCTAACGGTGCGAAGTCCTTTGAAAAGGACTGAAGACCCCACTCTGATTCGCTTTTAGTCCCTTCAGTGGACTTTGTTCGGTTAGCCCCGAATTTCATTCCGGGGCGGGTGAGTGCAAGAAACAACACTTTTCAAACACCCTCTTAACCAGAACGATCGTGAGCTGCGATCGAGAATTTTTTTCCACCGTTCACCTGAATGTAATAAAAGCAAATGAAAAGCACGAAGATTGACAAGGCAGTCTCAATTTTGGGTTGCCGAGGAATTCCTGGCAACTATGGCGGCTTTGAAACTTTTGCCGAGCGATTGGCGCTTCATCTAACCGAGCAAGGTTGGGCTGTTACAGTTTATTGTCAGGCGGATACCGTGAAGCAAATTCGCGAGGAAACCTGGAATGGAATTCGGCTAATTCAGGTTCCAAGTCCGGATGCTGGCGCTTTCGGTTCAGTTCTATTTGACTGGAAAGCCGTAAAACATGCAGCAAATGAGAGCCGCCTTGTTTTAACCCTAGGCTACAACACCGCAATCTTCGGATTGCTGTACCGCTTGAAGAATGTGACCAATCTGATCAATATGGATGGATTGGAGTGGCGGCGACAAAAATGGAGATTGCCTGAGAAAGCTTGGCTATACATCAATGAGTGGCTAGGAAGCTGGTTGGGTAATCATCTGATTGCGGATCATCCAGCGATTAAAACTCACCTTTCTTCGCGTGTGTCAGGCGACAAAATTACAGTCATTCCTTACTGTGAAGAGCCACCCAGCAAAGTGGATGCCTTACTGCTCAACGCCTATCAATTGAAGCCAAATCAGTATGCCTTAATCATTGCTCGTCCAGAACCAGAGAATCATATCTTGGAGATTGTGTCTGCATTTTCTAGTCGTCCTAGGGGACATAAGCTGGTTGTTTTAGGTAACTATCGTCCTAAAAAGTTTGAATACCACCGTAAGGTGCTGGAAGCAGCAAGCGATGAAGTTGTTTTCTTGGGTGCGATTTATGACAAAGCAGTGTTGGCTGCTTTGAGATGCTGTACCCGTTTATATGTTCATGGTCATGCTGTTGGAGGCACAAATCCTTCTTTAGTTGAAGCTTTGTCTGCGGGATCAGCCGTTTTAGCTCATGATAATCCATTCACTCGCTGGGTGGCAGGTCCAGAAGCTCGTTATTTCAAAGACGCTTCGGATTGTTCTGCAAAGTTTGACCAGTTAATGGATGATCCAGAAACCTTAGCTCGAATGCAACAAGCAAGCCTCGATCGCTATTGGGAAGATTTTTCAGATCAGCGTGATCTCAAGGCTTATGAAGCTTTGCTAACTCAGTATGCAGCTAACTTGTCACCAGTGCGTCAGCCGCAAAAAGCTGCACCGTTGGCGAAGGTTGAGTCTAGAACGAAAGCATTGTGATATGAAGGGGAGGTATCGCAAATGATTGTTCGATCAAGAGCGCCATTAAGGTTGGGAATTGCAGGGGGTGGCTCTGATGTTTCTCCCTACTGTGATACCTATGGCGGACAAGTTCTAAATGTCACGATCGATCTATACGCTTACTGCACGATCGAGGAGTTACCGGAGCAGGAAATCATCTTTATTGCTTCCGATCGCGAAGAAGTTTGCGTTTTTGATCTGATGCCGACCTTAGCGTTTGATGGCAAGCTAGATTTACACAAAGCAGTCTATAACCGGATTGTCAAGCAGTTCAATCACGGAGAGCCTTTAGCGCTCAAACTGACAACCTATTCCGATGCGCCAGCAGGGTCTGGTTTAGGCTCATCTTCAACGATGGTTGTTGCGATGGTAACAGCCTACGTAGAATGGCTCAAGCTCCCATTAGGTGAGTACGAGATTGCTCGGTTAGCTTATGAAATTGAGCGATTAGAACTGGGACTCGCAGGCGGCAGACAAGATACTTACGCTGCAACGTTTGGGGGATTTAATTTCATTGAGTTCTACGAAAATGAGCGTGTGATTGTCAATCCGCTCAGGATCAAAGACTGGATGATCAGTGAGCTAGAAAGTTCGCTGTTGTTGTACTACACCGAGGTTTCGCGTGAATCAGCAACAATCATCCAAGATCAGATTAAAAACGTCAAAAGCAATGACCAAGACGCTCTAGAAGCAACGCATCAGATTCGACAAGATGCAATCCTGATGAAAGAAGCTGTGCTGAAAGGGAGCATGAAGGACATTGCTAAAATCTTGGGTCGATCGTGGGAAGCGAAGAAAAAAATGGCACGCGGGATCACGAGCGGACTCATTGAACATGCGTATGAGATCGCGATGACTCACGGTGCTTACTCTGGCAAGGTGTCAGGGGCAGGCGGTGGTGGATTCATTATGTTCATGACCCATCCAGAGCAAAAGATGAATGTGGTTAGAGCATTAAATCGGTTAGAAGGTCGAGTGACAAATTTTCACTTTACACAGTACGGCGCACAGTCCTGGATTGTTTAAGGAGCTTGAACTATGAGCAATGTTGTTTTGAATTGTATCCGCAACGAGATTCGCGAGTCTTACGAGGTGAAGCAAGAGCTTTTGGAAAACGCTAGCACAGTTGCAACGATTTATCGTGTTGCTCAAAAATGTGTTGAGGCTTACAGCAGAGGAAATAAGGCACTCATCGCTGGAAATGGGGGGAGTGCCAGTGATGCGCTTCACATGGCAGCCGAGCTTTCGGGGCGATTCAAGATCGATCGTCCTGGCATTCCAGCAATGGCATTGACTGCTAATATTTCAACGATTACCGCGATCGGGAATGACTATGGATACGATCGCGTTTTTAGTCGGCAGATTCAAGCAAATGGAACGAGAGGAGATGTCTTTCTCGGACTCTCGACCTCTGGCAAGTCGGCAAACATTGTGAGAGCGGTTGAAGCTTGTAAGGAAAAAGGCATCATTTCGGTTGGGCTAACCGGAAAATCTGGAAACAAGCTGACTGAACTTTGTGATTATTGCATTACGGTTCCATCGACAAATACGGCTCGGATTCAAGAAAGTCACATTTTGATTGTTCATATCATCTGCGGCGTGGTTGAGGAGGCGATGTTTGGTGAAACAAGCAATCTTGCACCTGCGGTAGCTGTGGTGTAGGAGCTTGACAATGGAAGCAATTATTCTTGCAGGGGGTCTGGGGACGCGGCTTCAATCCGTGCTGCATGGCTTGCCCAAACCGATGGCTGCGATCGGTTCCCAACCGTTCTTAGCTTTGCTATTGGATAGCTTAGTGCAGCAGCACGTTCAACGAGTGATCCTTTCGGTTGGCTATCGATATGAGGCGATCCAATCTTATTTTGGTTCTTCTTATCGTTCCTGTGAACTGGTTTACGCGATCGAATCAGAGCCGCTGGGAACCGGGGGAGCAATTCGACAAGCTTTGCAGCAAGCGGAGTCTGAAACCGTTTGTATCATGAATGGCGATACGATGTTCCAGGTTCCACTTGAAGCGATGATCCACTTTCACCAAGTGCAGCAAGCGGATTTGACGTTGGCATTAAAGCCGATGGCAAACTTCGATCGCTATGGGAATGTGATTGTTTCCGGCACCCGGATCACACGGTTTGAAGAGAAGCAGTATTGTTCTCAAGGCAACATTAACGGGGGCGTTTATCTGTTGAATCGATCTCGGTTTGAGCAATTTAATCTGCCAGCAAAGTTCTCGTTTGAAACGGACTTTTTGCAGCAGCGTCTTGATCAACTGCAAATTCATGGATTCGTCAGCGATCGCTATTTCATCGATATTGGCATTCCCGAAGACTATGAAAAAGCACAGCGAGAACTGAGTATAACAGTATGAGGCAAGCATTATTTCTCGATCGCGATGGCGTGATCAATCATGAGGCTGGTTATCTCCACCGCATTGAGGATTTTCAGTTTATTGATGGCATCTTTGAAACCTGTCTGTTTTTTCAACAGCAAGGTTACTTATTGATTGTGGTCACAAATCAAGCTGGAATTGCTCGTGGATACTATACTGAGGCGTTGTTGCATGAATAGGGGTTGCGGAGGGAGCCGCGTGATAGGGTTGAAGTA
>ERZ1066124.687-NODE-687-length-16973-cov-22.297908_pt1 | contig 16973 bp, 19 predicted proteins | sample MGYA00382771_ERZ1066124 | MGnify/ENA primary metagenome ERZ1066124 (study PRJEB33369, sample SAMEA5778354) | biofilm metagenome | biome: Industrial cooling water; feature: Water cooling tower basin; material: Biofilm | place: United Arab Emirates | collected... | reverse complement strand
GCCCGCATCAAGCTCAAGCGTCTCTATCCCTCAATTCCCGATTGACTGACCACTACAGGTTGGAGCGTTAAACAAAGTTTCAGGCGCATGGAACGAATTTATGGCAACAACTGCTTTCTCCGAAATTGCTATTGATATGAATGAAAGTAGCAGGAAATTCGCTATTGTTATATTTCCACTTCCAAACACTCAAATCAGTTCTGCGTCTTCTAATCAATTGTCTTCAAGATTCCTGAGTTTATTCAAGCAAAGTGCTTTTGATAGGGGTGGCGAGTTACATCAGATTGACGCTTATAAACACAGAATATTCTTCTCTAGCCCGGATTATATTATTGCGTCTCTTAAGCGAGATCGGTTGAATGAGGTTCAAGTTCTTTTGAGTGATCAAGCACGAAGACCAAATGAAGAGCTTATTTATGCTCGTTTGCGAGAACGGCTAAATGCCAACGAAGTGAAAGCAGCCGTTTCTGTGAAAACAGAATATCGTCCAGATCGCCGTTATCAACCTTTGTTTGAAGCCGATTTAGTTAAGCAATTAGCACGAGCCACAAGACAAAATTGGAGATTTTACATGGTTTCCAGCAAAGAAACAAGCTCAGACACTTCCATATTTGAGAGAATAACGACCCCTGATGCTTATGAAAACAAATATAAGCTTGTCGATGGATCGTTTCTATTTCTGAGGAAAGCAGATTTAATTCCGCTTGTTGAAGCTGCAATAGGCTAACTGAACTCATTTTTCTACTCTTATCGCTGAATTGAGGTCAAAGATTCAGGTATTATATGGCGATTGGTGTGAATCGTACCAAAGCTAGTCTTTCGACAGCCCAATAAGCTTTTATGCTTGAGCCGATTAACACGACTATCAAACGCTTGCAGCAGAGATTTTGAAATGAGTACGAGCGGCATTACACACCTTCTTGATACAGTGCAATGTTCAGAAGCACTAGCGTTCTTAAAAACACTACCTGACGAGAGCATTAATTCAATAATCACATCGCCTCCTTACTTCGCACAGCGTGATTATGGAGCAGAAGGGCAGATCGGATTAGAAGACACTGCACAAGAGTATGTTGAGGCGCTAGTCGCTGTATTTCGCGAGGCAAATCGTGTTTTGAAGAAAGACGGCACTTTTTGGCTAAATATTGGTGATACCTATGTCGGTGCAACTAGTCAGCATCGAGAAGGGGGATCGCAAGGCAAAAATTCTCGCTACAGCCGCAAACACATGAACGGTGTCCCAACGACGGGACGAACGAAGCGAAATAAAGCGTTCTATGCAATGGGACTACCGATGAAAAGCTTGGTGGGTATGCCTTGGCGTATTGCCTTTGCGCTTCAAAACGATGGCTGGCTTCTGAGATGCGACATTATTTGGCATCGTCCTTCATCGAGTGAAAGTGTTAAAGATCGACCAACCCACGCCCACGAGTACATCTTTATGTTCTCTAAAACTCAGTATTACTACTACGATCGTTCGGCAATGTTAACCGAGACGGGTGCGAATATCCAGTCAGTTTGGCGTGTGACGGGTAGTGCATTCACAGGCAGTCACTGTGCAACCTTTCCACCGGAACTGATTGAACCTATCGTCCTAGCGTCATGTCCAGAGAACGGCATAATTTTTGATCCATTCGCTGGATCAGGAACGGTCGGTGTCGTCTGTCGTGAGCACAAACGACACTTCTTACTTTGCGATATCAGTCCAGAAAATGTTGAATTGGCACGGAAGCGGGTAACAGAAGGAATTACAAAGAATGACAAGAAACGACTGAAGAACTTTTCGTCAGAACAACAAGTTCTGCCAATTTTTCAAAATATAAACTCTTCTGCATAACCTTGCTGTGTATCATGTCAAAACTCATTGCACGGTCATCCTGGTCTGAATTTCAAGCGATCGTCTTTTTCGTCTTCTCTAACATCGTCTGTGCAATTTGCATTGCTGGTGTTTTTCCATATTGCAGTTTCAAATTCTGAATTGCTCCATTCGCCGCTTTCATCACACTACCCGACGGACTTTGCAACGCCTTTTCTAAATACGGTAGAACTTTCTCCGATCGAATCTCTCCCAATGCCTGAACCGCATACAATCGAACCTTGAGATCCGTATCCTGCGTTAACTTGCCCAGCACCGGAATCGATCGTTCAACATCACTCCGCACCGAATTTTGACGCGCAATCTGACCGAGTGCGATCGCTGCATTTCCTCGCACGATCGAATCAGCATGAGTCGTATACTGCATCAATTTTGAGACGTGCTTCAACTCTTTCGATTGTCCCCAAGCAAGAATCTCTTGAGTTAATTCTTCAGTCGTACTATCATTCGGACGCTTCGGATCTTGAATCGTAGGCGGTAGAATCACCTTTGCATCTTCACTTCTCGGTTCTGGTGTTACGTCAATTTCTTCGGCTGAAACTTCGGGTGTTAGAGCAACGGAAATCGAATTTGCTTGGGATGGCGTTGGCTCTGGTTGGGGCGTGATTACTTGTTCGATCGAGTCTTCTTTGGCGTTGGATTTTTCATATCGGGAAACTCCAAAAATAATGCCACCCACAACCGCGCAAAAAGCAGCGATCGCCATCAAACTTTGAGCCATAGCCTAACATCCAATTCAGCTTTATCATTTTGTCTTATGTGGGTACAGTTGATGGATTTATTTCGATGTCTCAGTGGTTAGAACATTCGGCACAAGTAGAAGTCGCAGCACCGATCGAGAAAGTCTGGGGTCTCTGGTCTGATCTCGAACAAATGCCAAATTGGATGAATTGGATCGCTTCAGTCAAGGTCTCTGAAGAACAGCCCGAACTTTCTCGCTGGACACTCAGTGCAAGCGGATTGCAGTTTAGTTGGCAATCGCGTCTGACTAAGATTATTCCGAATCAGATTATTCAGTGGGAATCAATTAGTGGGTTGCCGAATCGAGGCGCAATTCGGTTTTACGATCGCGGAACTGAAGGCAGTATTGTCAAAATGACGATCGCCTATTCGGTTCCTGAACTGTTAGCGCAGATTATGAATAATGGAATGGTCGATCGCTTTGTGCAATCGAATATTCGAGCAGACCTCGATCGATTTCGAGAGTATGCAGTTAAGGTTGATGCTGTCTAAACGTGAGCTTTTAATTTGCAGATTTTAAGCAGGAGAACAGCGATCGAGTTTTTTCCTAAAGTTGCAGAATTGACATCGACGGCGCGACAGGATTAAATGAATCGTTCTTCACGGATGTACATCTACCTAGAATACATGTCAAACACCGCACTGATTCGGCAAAACCTCGACCAAATGAGGAATGATGTAAAAGCGCTGACAGATTCATTCAGCGTATCGACAGTCAGGATCGTTCGTCTGTGTGATTCACTCTACAGTCATATTCACCAATGGGGTGGTAGCAATACAACAAACGCCAGACTTCATTCCGGTTTCGGTTATGTAAAATTTGACTCGCTTACTGTCAATGTTGGTTCTCAATCGCTGGCAACAATTCCCGATGCTCAACTGGTCGAGGCTTACAACGTGTTTGAGCTAGGCTATTTTAAGCTAGTGGCTGAGTTGGCGGTTGTTGGAGGGGTACAAAAATCCGTGCTCAAGGCTTACAACGAGCATTCCCACGCGTGGGCGCGTCTTCCGACAAAACAAACCACAGCTTTCTCAGAGCCGAACTTTTTTCTAGATAGCCTCAAAGTCGTCCAGACATTGCCGCCTACAAATCGATGGGGTTCGTCACGAACGCTAGATCAAGCTCAAGCCATGATCAGAGGTTGGAACGATCAACTGATTGAGTTGAAAACAGCAGCGACGGTGGCTGAATACTGGAGCACAGATTTTATTCGAGCATACAACAACCATACTCATTATTGGTGGCCCGGCTACACCACGGCTCCCCTCACTTCTATCTAACCTGAAGTTGAGTGGGGTAGGTCAGGTTTTGGAGCGATTTGACTCGGCGATCGCTCCATTCGTTGAACGGCGGTATGATTTTATATAATGAAGAAATGTAAAGCAAATCTTCAAGGGCTGTCATGCTGATCGATCAACGTCCCTCATCGACTGAAGCGACTGAATTTCCCGCAGGTGGAACCGATCCGACTCGGTTTGATTGGAAAGAAGCTTGGTATCCGGTTCACTACATTCAAGATTTAGACAAGACCAAGCCGACGAAGTTCACACTGCTCGGACAAGATTTGGTGATCTGGTGGGATGAAAAGGCTCAAAGCTGGAGAGCGTTTGAAGACCAGTGTCCGCATCGATTAGCACCGCTCTCCGAAGGCAGAATTGCAGAAGATGGATTGCTTGAATGTCCGTATCATGGCTGGGCATTTGAAGGGGATGGAACGTGCGATCGCATTCCTCAACAGCCGGAAGGACTTGCTGCAAATGAATCCAAACGCGCCTGTGTTGCGTCTTATGCCACCGCAGAACGGCAAGGATTACTCTTCGTTTATCCGGGTAAGAACAATCCAGAGCAAGTGAAGATTCCGATTATTGAACCGATGGAAGAATCACCGGATGAATGGGTGTGTTTGAATACCTTTCGCGATTTGCCTTACGATGCGTTGACGCTGTTAGAGAATGTGCTCGATGCGAGTCATGTTCCGTTCACGCATCATAAATCAGTGGGGAATCGATCGAATGCTTCTCCGGTCGAGTTAGAAGTTTTAGAATCCGGGAAACAAGGCTTTACAGGTTATTGGGAAGCAGGTCCGCGCAAAGGAACATTAGGTTCACAACACACAAGGTTCATCGCGCCTGCATTGATGTGGCACGATTTGACCTCAAAGCAATTCGGCAGAACAATGACGGTCGTTTATGCGACTCCAATCCGAAAAGGTGAATGTCGGGTCTTTGCTCGATTCCCGTTTAAGTTTGCTTCCAAGCTACCCAGCTTCTTTATTAAACTCACACCGCGATGGTATTCGCATTTAGGCAACAATACAGTCTTGGAAGATGATCAGATCTTTCTACACTATCAGGAGCGCTATTTAGATCAGAAAGGTGGTAGTCCGAATTTTGCTAAGGCGTTTTACTTACCCACTCGTGCAGATTCGTTTGTTTCAGGTCTGCGGAAATGGATCAATGAGTTTGAAGCTGATCCGTTTCCTGGTGAGGAATTGCCGCCATTACAGTCGATCGATGAACTGCTCGATCGATACAATTCACATACAATTCACTGTGCAAGCTGTCGAACCGCTTTAGCTCGAATTCAACAATTAAAATTCGCGATCGCAATTCTCGGAATCTTTGCTTGGGCGACTTTGCCATTGATCTCGATCGTGTTTAAACCGTCATATAACGCGATCGCAATTCTTTCCGCGATCGTGCCTCTAATCTCAGGCTCTATCTGGCTTGTATTGAACAATCTAGAACGTAGATTCTACAAAGGGGAGCGAACTCCAGCGAGGAACCGACCAGAGAAGAAACGTAGTTAAGGAGCAAACACGGTTAAACCATCAGGGATACATTCGACCTCGATCGGCGTTGTCCCTACGATTTCACCATCGACTACAACTTTCTGAACTGGATCAGTGCTCACCTTTAATCGTTGTGTGCGACCATGAATCACATTTTGCTGATTCAATTCCGTTCTCGTGATCGCGGCTCCGAGCAAACTCAGCATCGTTGTTACCGCTTGAATCTTGTTTTCTGCGGTCGCGATCGTGACATCGAGCAATCCATCATTCATCAGGACTTCGCCTGCTCCTTGAGCCAAAATTGAAGTCGGTGGAGCCGCATTCGCGATCGTCAATGCTCTTGACTCAAATTGATAAGTCTCTCCTTCTGCCTCAATCTCGATCTGAAACACAGGTTGTTGATCCAACATTCGCCAACCCGACATCAGATAAGCTAACGTTCCCCATTGTTTTTTTAATGCTCGATCGGCAGATTCAACCACGTTCGCCTCGTATCCAATACCTGCGAGTAAGATCATCGGAATATGATTACAGTAGGCTGCATCAACTTTGCGAGTTTGGTCAGCTAGAATAATTTGACAAGCATTGCGAACAGGTAACAATGCAGGAATGCCTAATGCAACCGCAAACGCATTCGCAGTTCCTCTAGGAATGATACCGAGCGGGATTCCAGTTCCGATTAAAGCACCTGCAACCGCCGAAACTGTTCCATCTCCTCCGGCTGCAATCACAAGGTCTGCATTGTTTGAGAGTGCAGTTTTGACCAGTTCTTCAGGTTGAATCTCTGCGGTGGTGAGATGAACATTTAAGCTGAGATGCGGTTCTAATAGTTCTCGAATCAATGACAAATCTTGATCCGCATCTCTCTGTCCTGAAACGGGATTGAAGATCAGATGTGCAACATGAGTTTTAGCCAGTCGAGTTACGATCGCTTCAGCAGTCGCTAGATTTGTCGCGATCGCAACATTGTAGAGATTACATAGCCGTAATAGTGTGATGAAATTCGATTCAAGCTCAGCTTCTGGATCACCTAAAACAATAACCGCCAGAATGTTACCACTTGCCACTTCAGCAGCGATCTGAACTGTCCCACCGAGTGAATAGGATAATCGTTGTTCGATCGCTAATCCAGTAGCCGCTTGAATTCGTTCTGCGGTTCGAGCCGTACCAATCAATTGATAACGGGCAAATGTGGGCTGATGGGCTGAAACGAATCGGACTAGCTCATCTTTGCGATCGTTATGAGCGATAAATGCGATCGTATTTGGCATCCCTTTGCTCCTCGAACCTTGACTTATGGAAAAGTGTAGAAGAAAATTCTGATCAACAGCATCCGGAATTTTCTCTTCAATTATCCAACGAATCGAGCTTTAATATGAACCGGATTGAATTGCTTAATTAATGCGGGATGTCGATCGCTTTTCTAAGACAACCGAACTAAGCTAAGTGCGGGTAATTGAATGTTTTCGACGAGATGCAGCAGTTCTTGTGGTAAGTGAGCAATTTCGCGCCATAACTGGTATGGACTAATTCCGAATAGATATTGCAAGCCAAGCACGATCGCAACGATCGTTAAAATTAATCCTGCACCACCGCTCAAAATTCTAAAGAAAAGTCGAAGAAGCAAAAACGCGACAACAACCGCGCCAATAACTAAAACCGTCTGTGTATCGATATTATTTAATAATCCGTCCATAAATCATTTTCTCGCTGCCTAAACGAATTTTAGTAGATTTGAGCGCGAGTAATTGTTTTTTGAACTACGAAAATTCACGCTAATGAGAGCAAGAGAGATTCTTTAAATTTCAATGTTTGTCACTTTTGAGTCACAATTCTTCTAGATGTTTAAATAGTTCCTTGCGCTATGGAGAGCTTGCAATGCTTGACATTCTCCTGACTTGGCTTGTGACAACCATTAGCTTTCTGATCATTTCGCGGCTTCCCATTGGAGTTGAAATTGATAGTTTTGGTAAGGCTGCCATTACTGCGGCGGTGTTTGGATTGCTGAATGCACTACTGCGACCGATTTTATTGTTATTCAGCTTACCGTTTATTTTGATCACACTGGGGCTATTTTTGTTTGTTCTGAACGCGATCGTATTTCAGATTGCATCACAAATCGTCGATGGGTTTCGATTACGCTACGGATTTTGGAGCGCCTTAATTGGCTCGATCGCGTTATCGATCGTGAATTCAGTACTTTTATCTTTTATTTGAGCAATGGAGGCTGAGAATGCGAAATTTGTTAATGCAAAGCCCCATAGTAGTCGCGCTTTGTTGGATTGTTGCATTTCTGTTTTTTACCGTTCTCCCACTGTTGGTTTTATTGGTCTATCCGCCACCTGCGGGACGCGGCTTTTGGCTCGAATTCTCGGTAGCACTCGGTTTTATCGGGTTAGCACTGATGGCATTGCAATTTGCACTCACCGCACGAGTGAATCGGATTGAGGCATCGTACGGAATTGATTTGATCCTATCCTTTCATCGCTATACCTCGTTTGTGGCGTTTGTAATGGTTTTGGTGCATCCGTTGATTTTGTTTTGGGTGCAGCCTGATACGATTCAACTGCTGAACTTTCCCGAAGCACCTTGGCGAGCAAGGCTGGCGGTATTAAGCACATTCGCTTTTATTGCTTTGATTGTGACGACGATTTGGCGGAAGCAATTGAAGATCCCGTATGAACCTTGGCGATTGTCGCATTCGATCCTGTCTGTGTTGGCGGTTGGATTGGGATTGGGGCACGCGATCGGGGTTGGAAACTATTTGGGATTGTTTTGGAAAGCAGTCTTGTGGGCAGCGATCGCGCTTGTGGCTCTGTGGCTGATTGTTTATATTCGTCTAGTTAAACCGTGGCTGATGACGAGAAAGCCGTTTTTAGTTGAGGAAGTGAAACCTGAGCGCGGGGATGTTTGGACATTAGCACTGCGTCCGATCGGTCATGATGGCTTTCAGTTTCAGCCGGGTCAGTTTGCTTGGATCACGCTCAATATCACGCCGTATAGTATGCGAGAACATCCGTTTTCGATGTCATCGAGTGGAGAACGCTCTGATCGACTAGAATTCGGAATTAAAGCGGTAGGAGATTTCACCAGTCGAATTAAGGATTACAAGCCAGGAACAAAGGCTTATTTGGATGGTCCGTATGGAGTGTTTACCATCGATCGATATGAAGATGCCGCAGGATTTGTCTTAATTGCAGGTGGAATTGGCATCACTCCGATCATGAGCATTTTAGTCACTGCGGCAGAGCGAAAAGACGATCGACCTTATACTTTGATTTACTCCAATAAAACTTGGGATAGCATTACCTATCGAGAAGCGATCGACGAACTTACACAACAATTAGAGCTCAAAGTCGTCCATGTCTTGCGTGAACCTCCAGAAGATTGGGAGGGTGAAACGGGATACGTTGATAAAGAATTACTCGATCGATATATTCCCGCTCGTCGTGGTACTCGGCATTACTTCACCTGTGCATCTCCGAAAATGATGAATCAAGTCGAACGCGCCTTACATGATTTGAATGTTCCAGTTACGAACGTGCACTTAGAGCATTACAACTTAGCTTAGCGGAGGAGCAAGAATGCGTTACAGTATCATGCTGCAATTAGTTGGTTTTTTGACATTGATTCTGCTGGGTACGGCTGCTTTTTTTGCATGGATGCAGAATCGCCCTCCGCTCGAACAGAATCGGAGTCAAATTGAAGGACAGACTGAATGGCTCAAGACGTGATATCAGTTTACGATGCGATATCGAATAAGCTTTCTGACTTCCTCAACAGGTAAACCGATTTCTTGAGCGATCGCAATCTCGATCTGCTTCGGATCAGTCACCGCAAACTCATACTCTAACTTTTTCAAATTCGACTCTGTAGTCCTAATCGAAGCCGCAGTCGTTCCTCGACGCAGATTGATCTCAGCATTGATTACAAGTACTGCAATCGAAAGCTTCATTTCTAACTGAGTATCGGCTTGAAGCTGATTTGGACTGGTATAAGAGGAATAGAGAACTTGTTTCGCGATCGCATTTCCAGCCAGCCAAAATGTGATGCCAACTAACGGTAAGGGCAACCAGAACTCCGCTCGACTCGATTTGAGATTCTGAACAATTCGATACAGTCGCTGCATAACCGTTTTATCTATGAACGAATTGATATTAAAGTCTAATCATCCATTTGAAATCCTACGTGAGCAAGACGTTGATTCGAGAGAAACACTCTACTTTGGGAGAGAAAATTCTGAGCGAGCAACGATGCGAATTCTATTAGTTGAGGACGATCCCGAACAACTTGAGCCGCTCCATGCTGCACTGTCTGAAGTGGGACATATTGTTGATGCCATTCAGAACGGAGAAATGGCGCAATGGGTATTGTCTCAACGACGGTATGACTTGCTGATTCTCGACTGGATGTTGCCAGAAGTGAGTGGAATCGAGTTGTGCCGGAACTATCGCAAGCAGGGAAAAACGGCTCCGGTGTTGATACTAACGGCGAAAGATACCACGATCGATAAAGTGACCGGACTCGATGCTGGAGCCGATGACTATCTCGTCAAGCCTGTGGATATCTTTGAGCTACTCGCACGAATTCGAGCATTGGGACGACGTTCTCCGCTTTGGCAAGGAGATATTTTGCAACTCGAAGAGTTAACGCTCAATCTCACGACCTTGACTGTCGATCGTACTGGAACTTCGATTCAGCTATCGACTCGCGAATTTCAATTGCTCGAATATTTTTTGCGCCATCCGCGTCAAGTCGTGAGCCGAGATCAGTTAGAACAAGCCTTATGGGAATGGGGAGATGAGCCTGAAAGTAACGCGATTACTGCTTTAGTTCGACGAGTGCGACAACGGCTAGAAGCACTGAATGCCGCAGACTGGCTCGAAACGGTGTACGGCATGGGATATCGCATCATTCCGAAAGGGTAGCAGGTATGTTTACTCGCAGTCGTCACAATCTCGCTGGCTGGTTTATGCTTTCGATGGGAAGCATTCTGATTGCATTTGCGGGAGTGCGTTACTATCTAACGGCGATCGAGCGAATGCAAAATCTAGATCAATTGCTCTACAAAAAAGCGCAATTAGTCGCGGCAACGGTTCAGTACGATCGGCAAAGGCGGCTTGATTTAAGAAACGTGCCCTATCTAGGCGACTTACCGTTACCGCCGAGTAGCAATGCAGTTTACGCCCGTTGGTATAGTCCTGATGGTCGATTGAAACAGTTTTTTGGAGTTGGCACAACTGAACCATTGAAGGATATCCCAGAATTTCAGACATTAGCGATCGCAGCAGGATACTTAGAAAATCGACCTGCGTTAGTTCGACAAGTCACATTACCTGTACAACTTCGAGGACAGTTAATCGGATATCTACAGATTGCAGTTCCGCTCACGCCACTACAGCAAGAACTACAGCAAGATTTACTCCTCTCGCTGATTTGCATTTTAGTTGCGTTAGTTGTGATTGCGGTTGCGGGTTGGGCATTAGGTGGACTCGCAATGCGACCGATTCAGGCAGCCTATGATCATCTAGAACAATTCACAGCCGATGCTTCCCATGAATTGAGAACACCACTTGCTGCGATTTTAAGCAATGCTCAAGTTGGATTACTTGCACCGAATAGTGCTGGAGAGCGCAAACATCAAAGACTAGAAAAGATAGCTGACACTGCGAAATCGATGACGGCATTAATTAATAACTTACTCTTTCTTGCTCGTCGTTCAGGTAGACTTTCAGCAGACAAATTGCAATCTGTTGATCTAGTGACAGTGTTGCAGAAATTGCTGAATGAAGCCACGATTCAAACAGCATCTCGATCGCTTCAATTAAATTTAGAGCTGCCCAAACAATCAGTGATGGTCAATATTGATTCAGAACTATTGCAGCAAGCGATCGCGAATTTAGTCATGAATGCTTGCAAATATACGCCTGCGGGAGGAAGTGTGATTGTGCGGCTCTTTACTCAGTTTCGTCATGCGATCGTGCAAGTTGAAGACACAGGCATTGGAATTCCCGCATCTGATTTGCCTCATATTTTCGATCGATTTTATCGAGTGAATGCCTCACGGTCTAAGGAAACTGGGGGAACTGGATTAGGACTTGCGATCGCACAACAGATCATTGCAGCCCACGGTGGAACTTTGACTGTAAAAAGCCAAGTGGGACAAGGAACCATCTTTCAAATTGCGCTGCCCCGTTGAATGAACTATCACTACTCTATCTCTAGAGGTATTTTCGTCTACAAATAGATTCTGTCATTTTCGCGTCACATTTACCCTGGATTCTTAAGAAATACCAAAGCGAATCACACTTGACTAAGCGTGAGTACCCATCCAATTTGCCAGTCCAATTTGTAAGTCTGAGGCTCGATCGTGGTTAAGCTCGAAGTTCCTAACTCATTGAATCCTTCAATCCGAGATACAAAGCTGAAACCACCCCTGCTATCGCTCACCGATGCGATCACAATCATTGTCGGCATCGTGATCGGAGCAGGTATCTTTGAAACACCTGCGCTGGTTGCTGCAAATAGCAATAACGCCGCAATGATGATTTTGGCTTGGATCGCGGGTGGATTCGTTTCATTTATTGGCGCTTTGTGCTACACCGAGTTAGCCACGACCTATCCACATATTGGAGGAAACTATGAATATCTCAAACGTTCCTTTGGTCAGCAAGTTGCGTTTTTGTTTGCTTGGGCGAGAATCACTGTGATCCAAACTGGATCGATTGCTCTGCTTGCTTTTGTGTTCGGGGATTATGCTTCTCAATTGTTTTCACTCGGATCATTCTCAGCTTCGATTTATGCAGTTATTGCGATCGCGCTTCTCACCAGCTTCAATCTCATTGGAATGCAGCAAGGGAAGCGCATCCAAAACTGGCTTACTGCACTAACCATTCTCGGCTTGGTGACAGTAATTGTATTAGGGTTGCTATTTGCTTCTCCTCCACAATCTGTTGCACCAACATTGACGACATCGAGCAATTGGGGGTCAGCAATGCTCTTTGTTCTACTGTCTTATGGTGGTTGGAACGAGGCAGCTTATATCTCTGCTGAGATTCGCCATCCCAATCGGAACATTGCTCGATCGCTGCTTTGGAGTATTGGCATCATTACAGCCTTGTACTTGCTAATCAATGTGGCATATTTGCGTGGATTGGGACTATCGGGAATGGCTCAATCGAGAGCGATCGCGGCAGATCTGATGCGGCAAGCATTGGGAGAACCGGGAGCCGCTCTGATTAGCATCTTGATTGCAATCACGGCTTTAGGTTCGCTGAATGCGTCGATTTTCACAGGTGCAAGAACGAACTCTGCGTTTGGGCAAGATGTTCCGCTGTTTCGCTTTTTGGGACAATGGCGGACTCGATCGGGAACACCCTTGACTGGGTTTGTGGTGCAAAGTGCGATCGCGCTTCTGTTAATTCTGATGGGAACGCTGACCCGCAATGGATTTGAAGCGATGGTTAACTATACGGCTCCGGTGTTTTGGTTCTTCTTTCTGCTCAGTGGATTATCGCTGATCTTGCTAAGAATCCAAGACCCGCACCGACTCCGCCCGTTTCAAGTCCCACTCTATCCAATCACACCGATCCTGTTTTGTGCAGTTTGTGGATATTTGCTCTATTCAAGCTTAGTTTTCACGGGATTTAGTGCGATCGCGGGTGTCGCGGTTGTTGCACTGGGAATTCCCTTTTTGTACTGGTCAAAACGTTCATAAGTTAGGAGTTAAGAAACATGCAATTCAAGCGGTTAATAACTGGTTTGATTGTCGGAATTAGTATTGCAGGAGTTGGAATTGGCTGTACTCAACAGCGTGACTTTCAGGCTGATGCTCAAACGAGTTCGCCGAATGCTCAGACGAGTTCACCAACAGCTCAAGCCCCCGAACGCGCTCCCGATGTGCCTTATGTTCCAACTCCTGAAGCCGTAGTCAATCGAATGCTGCAAATTGCGAATGTGAATAGCAATGATGTGGTCTATGACTTAGGCAGCGGAGATGGTCGAATCCCGATTGCGGCTGTACGGCAATTCAATGCAAAACGAGCCGTAGGAGTCGATATCAATCCGGTACGAGTGCAGGAAGCAAATCAGAATGCACAGCAAGCCAATGTTACCGATCGCGTTGAATTTCGCCAGCAAGACTTGTTTGAAACGGATTTGAGAAATGCGACTGTAGTTACGCTCTATCTATTGCCAGATGTCAATCTGCGTTTGCGTCCCAAACTGTTGAGCGAACTTAGACCTGGAACGCGCATTGTCTCTCATGCGTTTGACATGGGCGATTGGAAACCGGAACGGGTTGAAAACGTGGATGGTCGAACCATCTATTACTGGACTGTTCCAGAGAACGTGCCTGCAAATTTAAGACAGTAGATTTTTAGTTTCACCGCAGTTTAGAGGTTTATCATGAAGAAAACAATTACCGGAATCGCTTTGAGTGCAATCTTATTTCCGATCGTTGCTGCTTGCGCTCCTCAGCAAACCGCCCAAACACCAACACAGCCTGCTCCTGAAGCCACGACTCCTGCTTCTCCCACACCAAACGCGCAGACTTCCCCCGTACCAGGAGCAAATGCTCAGAATGTTGCAGACTTGATCGGGAACAATCCTTCACTGAGTACTTTGTCTTCTGTGATTGATGAGGCAGATTTGAATGATACGTTAGAGCAAGGCGGACCTTACACGATTTTTGCTCCTTCAGATCAAGCATTTGCAGCCCTTCCTGCGGCGACTCGTGAGCGATTACTACAGGATGAGAACCGCGCATTATTGCGCCAAATTTTGACCAATCACGTCGTTCCTGGTAGCCTAACTGCGAGTCAATTACAAGCTGGGCAAATTCAGACGCAAGCAGGTAGTCCTGTCAATGTGCAAATTGATGGGCAGCAAGTTCGGATCAATGAAGCGACAGTGACTCAGCCCGATTTACAAGCATCGAATGGAGTGGTTCACATTGTCGATCGTATTATCCTACCTCCGAACGTGAATCTCTAATTCGTGTTGGGTGAGTCAGTCTACAGATTCACCCAATCCTTGATGTTGAAGCATGAGAGAGTCCATGCACCAAGATACTTTCAACGAAATGTCTGACCTCCTCGAACAGTCAATCCTGTACTTTCGAGGGCAGCCCATTGGTACGATCGCGGCACAAGATCAGACGGTTGCAGCCCTGAACTATGATCAATGCTTCGTTCGAGATTTTGTGCCTGCTGCGCTAGTTTTTCTCATGCAGGGAAGAACTGATATCGTTCGTAATTTTTTGGTCGAAATGCTTCATCTGCAAAGTCGATCGAAAGAAATGGATTGCTTTGAAATTGAGGCAGGATTGATGCCTGCAAGCTTCAAAGTGATCCATGAGAACGGGCAGGAATGGTTAGAGCCAGACTTTGGAGAAGCTGCGATCGCAAGAGTTCCCCCGGTCGATTCTTGTTTCTGGTGGTTGATTCTACTACGGGCATACATCAAGGCAACGGGTGAAACTGAATTAGCCCATCAACCTGAATTTCAAACAGGGATTAAGCTGATTCTTGATGTCTGTCTCGCTCATCAGTTTTCGCTCTATCCGACTCTACTTGTGCCTGATGGTGCATTTATGATTGACAGGCGAATGGGGGTGTATGGTTATCCACTCGAAATTCAAGTGTTGTTTTATGCTGCGCTGCACGTTGCACAAGAGTATTTACTACCCCACGAAGAGCGCTATCTCAAGGCGGTGCATCACCGGATTAAACCGTTGTACTATCACGTCTGGGAGTACTATTGGGTTGATCTAGATCGTCTGAATCAAATCTATCGGTTCGAGGTAGATCAATATGGCGAGAACATCGCGAACAAGTTTAATATCTATCCAGAATCAATCCCCGCCTGGTTAATGGATTGGTTGCCTGAACAAGGTGGATATTTAGCTGGAAATTTGGGACCTGGACGGATTGATTTTCGCTTTTTTGCTTATGGCAATCTATTAGCGATCGTCTTTTCACTCGCGAATGAGCAAGAAGCCCAAAGCATTATGACTCTGTTTGAGCACCGCTGGCAGGATTTGATCGGGTATATGCCCGTAAAGATTTGCTATCCCGCGATCGTGGGTGAAGAGTGGCGGATTGTGACAGGCTGCGACCCTAAAAATACTCCTTGGTCTTATCACAATGGTGGGAACTGGGCGGTATTGCTCTGGGCGTTTGTTGCAGCGGCTCAAAAGACAGGACGAACTGATCTCGCAAAACGTGCGATCGACATTGCAGAACAACGACTACCGCAAGATCACTATCCAGAATATTACGATGGGCGATTGGGACGCTTGACCGGAAAAGAAGCACGACTCAATCAAACTTGGACGATCGCTGGCTTGATGGCAGCGAAAGAACTCGTAACCGATTCATCGCATCTGAATCTGATGAGTTTTAAGCACTGCTAACTTGTTCACAACTACGACCAAAATTTCTTGAGCTTGTCACTTCTCAGTCACATTTGACTTGAACACTAAAGATAGTGCAACACACTTCATAGGATTACTGACCAGAACACATAAATCTGGAGGAAATTAACAATGGCACTGATGAAATTTGACGAACTGTATCCGAACTATCGCGACACTTCTTCGAGTGATGGTTTTAATATCGATGACCTGAAACAATTTAGCGTTTATGCCGATGGCAACGACAAAGTTGGCTCTGTCTCTGACATTCTGGTTGATACTCAAGATGGGCGAATTCGCTATCTTGTTGTAGATACGGGCTTCTGGATCTTTGGTAAAAAGGTCTTGCTCCCGGTCGGTCTTGCCAGCATTAACTATGATGACCAGCGCATCTATGTCAACAGCATGACCAAGCAGCAAGTTGAAGATCTCCCTAACTTTGACGAGTTGGATAAGGTCGATTATGACTACGAAGAACGAGTCCGCAACATTTATCGCCCGGTTGGAGTTACTCCCGCTGTGATTCCGAATCAAGCACCGCAAGATCAAGACAGCTATCGGTATGAGCAAGATGCGGATTTGTATGATTTGAGCGATCGTAATCATCAAGGATTGAAACTCTACGAAGAGCGGTTACTGGCAGACAAAAAGCGTCAGAAAACTGGAGAAGTGACAGTCGGAAAGCATGTTGAAACGACTACCGCTCGTGCGTCTGTTCCCGTCGAGAAAGAGCGCGTTGTGATTGAGCGGACTGCACCGACTCAAGCATCGAAAGCAAAGCCGGGTGAAGCGTTCCAGGATCAACAAGTCGCGCACTTGGACGTGTATGAAGAAACGCCGGACATTCGGAAGGAAGCTTTTGTGCGGGAAGAAGTGCGGGTGCGAAAAGAAGTTGAGCAAGATATCGCGACCTCAGAAGAGACGATTCGACGCGAAGAGTTAGATGTCCAGACTGAGGGAAGACCCACGATCGAGCGTTAATTCGTGTTCGCTCCAACAGATGCTGAGGCTTGCATGGGGATGGTGCAAGCCTTTTCTTTGTCTAGTTTGTAGAAGTTCTTAGAGGGTGTCTTAAAGGGTATTGAAAGGTATTCTGCTGCGGTGCTATCCCGCCCGGAAATGAATCTCCGGGCTGATCGGGGAAACTCCG
>ERZ1066124.680-NODE-680-length-17305-cov-16.389159_pt1 | contig 17305 bp, 20 predicted proteins | sample MGYA00382771_ERZ1066124 | MGnify/ENA primary metagenome ERZ1066124 (study PRJEB33369, sample SAMEA5778354) | biofilm metagenome | biome: Industrial cooling water; feature: Water cooling tower basin; material: Biofilm | place: United Arab Emirates | collected... | reverse complement strand
GCCATCAAATAATTTTTCCAATGGTGAGCATCATTTTCTAAATCTCTCCAACGGTGTGTGTAACCTGTATGCTTATTTGATGCGAATATTATCGGTTCCCATACATCAAATGGTACTGCTGTTGGGTCTCCATAAGAACCTATTCTTATTGGATAGCGATATCTTTTCAAAGTTGCTATCTCGTTGGCGCCAAATTTTGAATAAGTACCTGTTAGATGCTTATAGTAAATATTATTAACGCCTAAAAGATTGACATAGCAACATGCTAATTTACTCATTTTCATTTCACAACTTCCGCAAATTCCGACATCTAATCCTTGCTTTGCTGCGCTTGTGGGAGTAAGATTTTTTTGTAATATCCACGATTGTATCATACTTCTTCCAGTTCGACGATTAGATGTGGGAAAAACAAAACCAGTTAATACTAGAAAGATAGGAGAACCATCTATCAAAGATTCTCCTTCCCAAACAAGGTAACTATTTTCTAACATATTGTAAAGGATGAAGTGCGTTTGATGAAGCGGTAATAGTCGCGCACGGTTTGACAGCAAAAAAGGGCGATAAAGGTTTATTTATCAGCCAAATATTTGCAGATATTGACGTGTTAATATGAAAACCTGAGAATACAAATGGTTTGAGTGTTAACTGAAGCGCAAATACAATTGCATGGTTTTAGAAGCAATTATGCTCATCAATTATTTCTGATGGGTAATTAGTATTTGTGCGTTCTGCGTATTGTTGCCTACGCTGCCATGAAATTTGATTTTGCGCGATTAAATCCTCTAAAGTTTTACCAAACTTACGGCTAGCATATTCAAGTAGTTGCTCTAAAGAATAGCGTTTTTCGTGAACTTTACCAAAATCATTAGAAAAACGTTCTTTAAATTCACTCCAATCAAATACTTCCTTAAGAGAACGCTTTGCAACTAGTCCTGAAAGTTCACGAATAGCGTAGTAGACTTTTGAGTACACACGCTCAGAATAATCAACAGTAGCATACTCACCTAAAATTGAAGTGTCGATTGGTTGAAAAGCTGGCATAGCAGATTTTTGCTTCGGCATATTCAAAACTCCTAATTTTTCATTTCAATACTGGCGTGAGCCTTATAGTGCTAGTGTTCTTGCAAGCGCATTCGTTTACCACCAAGCTGAATCATCATAGTCAGCCATTAAATCTTCCTTGTCGCAGTGTAGTTGATATTCGATTTCTAATTGTTCTAAATCCACATCAGTTGCAAGAAGACGCACTTCGCACATTATTTCTTGGACATGTTCTTGCTCGCTTACACCTGCGTAGTAACTCTTGACAAATTTATCAGCTTTACTCAAAAATTTTTCAAGGTTTGTGACAAAACTTTGCTCATAGCTAATTTGTTGAATCATACAAGTTTAACCAATTGCTTTCATACTTCAACTAGGCGTGAGCCACTCGCTGCGCTCAAATTGAAAATGCAAAATTAAAAATGCAAAATAAAAGAGGGTATTCAACTGTGCTTCAACTAAGTATAGATTTGGCGCCATTTTTGATTTCTCGTTAATATTCATTAGGCAACAGCAATATTTTCTCCACCTGGTAAAGCTTTATACGAGTTAGAGGAAAATTAGTGTATAGGATTTCTTGCCGTAAAACTTCTTTGTCTGTATCCCATTCACAAATTAAAATTCCTGATTTTCCTTGTACTATTAAATGCCAAATCTGGAATTCTCGAAGTTGAGGTAAGGATAGCAAACTAGCATTTTGGTGTGAAGCAATAGCATCGAGCAACCAAAAACATTCAGCAGATTCAGCAAGATATTTAATCCCTGAAGTATATTTGATGCCTAACCAATGTTTATAAATGACATCAGAACCTACAAACCTCCTGAGCTTGGTAGTAATTTGTTCAACACTTTCCACGAATTTTACCTCTGCCTATATCCCATAAAGCTAGAGGCGTGAGCCGTTTCAAATTATTTGTAGCTTACAAGTATGAGATTTAATTAAAATATTAGTCAAGTAAATAACATAACTATTCAACTTCATGTTAAACAGATTGATACTGCAATTAAAGAGGCAGAAAAATTAGCGCTTGGGGCGATTATACGTTACTAATTCGCTCGTCACTCAACTCACATTGCCGCAAGCTGTAATATATTACCGGGATGAATGGCTTTTAGAACGAGGTTTTCACCGCTTTAAAAGGGGTTCTTTGCCAGCCCTACCCATCTATTTTAAAAACCCAAACCGAATAACAGGATTAATGTTTGTTTTAAACATAGCTTTGCGAGTATTTACTTTGATGGAGTTTGTGGAACAGCAAGCACTTATGGAAACTCAGGAATCTTTAGCTGGGCTTTATGATGGTAATCCAAAGCGAAAGACTAATCGTCCATCAGCCGAGCAAATGCTCAAGGCTTTTTGTAATTTAACTCTCTACTTTCTTCCTGATTCTACCATTTTTACTACCCCAATCAACGAGCTTCAAAAACAAATTCTTTTATTAATGAGAATGCCTGAATCTCTTTATAAACTAGATTTATTTCAATGTAAAACATAATTATAAGTGTTTAATGAGTATATACTTGATGCTAATCATTAAATTGAATCTGCCGGAAGCAAACTGTACTGTCAGCATGTTCTTCTGTTTAAAGCTTTGTTCTTTATTAGAATGAAGCGGTGCGTGTTTTTTCATGCAAACCCTCTATTTTTTAGATTCTCATGACTACCAATTTAACTACAGGCGCTCCGTCGCGTCGTTGCAGCCCTTGGCTACAACGGACGCTTGTATTGAGTATAGTTTATAGTTTTTATTCATATTATTCGTATTAATTTTTAATTAATTTAGAGCTTATTGGTCATAATCAATTAATCTGATAAGCGTTAGATAAGTATTATGCTTATCCCGCATTTCTCACAAGCAATGCGCTACTATTACCCAAACCTTTATCTAGCTTCAGTTTCGAGCGTTTTAGACGCTGCACAAATATAACAGTATGGAATGGAGCATTTTATTTCAAACGTAAGCTACATAAGGTTTTTGACTAGTTATCAAAATCTTTGTGAGAAATCCGGGTTATACTGTAGTATTTGTACTAAAGGTTGTAAATTAACTATATTTATAATTTAAATTAAATGCTATTAATGCCCATCGTTTAGGTTTTTCTGCCAAAACTTAATCGTTCTGGTTTTTTGGTCGGTGTGGATGTTTCTTTCCATGAGTTGCGCCAACATAAGTAAACGGGGTTAAGTACAACCTTACTCAACCCCACACAAATCAGGCGTTAATTAAGATTATGAATGATTTTCTACATTCAGGGCGCTCGGCGGCAGGACACTCGTTGCACATCGGAGCGGTTAATTGATGGTTAAAATAAGGTTATAAGATACATCGGTTGAACATAAGATTTAAAAATGCAAGAAAAAGTGTTAATTCTGAGTCCTCAGTATGTAGCCGGAAAGTTAGGCGTTATTTGTGGTAATGACGGTGAGCGATGGTTAGTTAAAGTAGACGCTCTTGATATTATAGTTTCACTTAAGACTGAGGAATTTCAGCAGTTTGACCCAGAATTAAAGTAATTTAGATTTCTGTTGTTGGCTGCTCACCAATTCCCAGTTCTTTTTTACTACGTTTTAACTGTTTCCAAAGTGCCTTAATCTGCTTGTAGGCTTCATCAGGGGAGAGCTTTCCAGACGTTTCTAAAGCAGTAATGTAGCCAATTTTTTGAGCAAATTCCTGAAGGTTCGCATCAAAAACTAAGTTTTCCGGACTGAATTGACCGTAGTAGCGACTGCGAGGATAAAGAAACCTGTCTTTATCGCCTTTAAACTTATCTTTATCACCTTCTTTTGGCAGTTCCATCTGTACACCCCCTAGACGTGAGCCTTTACTACTAATATAGTTAACCAAACTTTAATCTGTTGTAGTAATTAATACTGGAGTTATTAAGAATAAATATTAACACAATAGATTAGAGTAAACTATCGGACGTTGAATGGCGCACATAGTGTTTTTAATTTGGTTGTAATTAAGGCGCCCGATTATCAACTGCGGGTTTCAATTGGGGGTGCCTCCCAATTGCCAGCTTTCATCCTCTACCGAGCGAGCATGGCTGGCTCTCCACCCCCGGACACTCTTGTCACGGAAAACTCGGAGTATGGGAACTGCGGGTTGATTATAGAGTCGGGAGCTAAGAGAAAAGCGTGGCGCCTGTTTTTCAAGATTTTAGATAATAAAAAAACAAGTCATTATCGGAGCCGATGGAGCTTTCATTCCCTGCGCGTAGAAGTGTTTTTTAACAAACAACGCTTGCCCTTGATAGCTTTTGATAAACTTAGATATCTCTTAAGGGAGCACACTATCTTCACTTTCATTACCGTCACCCCCATCGCCCCCTTCCCTGATATCTCTACGTGTTATCTTGCTGTCAAGGGTTTGTTTAAAAAGGCTTTGAGTAATTAATATCTGCGCTCTTTACTATTCAAAAAATTGAAAAAATTGAGATTTTTGGGAGAGTGCCTCTCCTTGATAAAATGAAAGTACTCCAGCAAAATTTAGGATAGCAACGATATCAACGGAGTATTACCAAAGGTACAGTCATGATTCTTAAAAATACGCATTGATACTAAACCAAAAGTATTTTTATTCTGGTATACTAACTCCGTGTCTTAGCTGTTTAGAGATAAAACGGCTAGATTTACGCTATTATATAGAGGTTAGAGGCTAGATTAGTATGTACATTTCCTAGTTTCTATCCTCTTTCATTTAATACAAAAGCTTTTGTAGATACCTAGTTTGACGAAGAAAAGTAGAGTACAGCACTACTACATGTATAATTTGCGTATTAATCCCGTAGAGATAGCTGTTTATTTTTTATAATTTAACTTGTGAAAAATACTAATATGTAGAGATTAGGTTTGTGTACTTCCCTAATCTCTACTTTTTCATTTATTTCAGCATCTTGACCAGTGAACATTAAAATATTCTTTTTAAAGTTGGTGACTAAAAAGTATCCCGGCTCAATGACCCTGCCAAGGGGGAGTATTATCCTTTCAAGGGTAGGTATTTTGAAGTTGGCCGTTTTTTGTCCATTTCAGCCAACGCCCAAATCGGGGTAAATATAGCCAAGTTTAACAGTAGCTTTTTATACATCAGAATGCACGATTAAATTTAAGAGTGGGAGATGGGAGTTAAGTTTATTTGGCTTAGTTTTTATTTACCAGTGAGGTATATGCTGCTAACAGGTAGTAGTTAAAGTTGAATTAAAGTCAAGACTACAGATCACGAACTTAGTATCTTAAAGTTAGCGTTTTGATATATTTGTATTTGGTATCCAACCACTGCCTTGCTGAATGATTTCATTAGTCCACGCAATAAGAAGACATAGACCTTTATTTTGAACCCCCCATTTTCTACTTTCATCGCCAGCATAAGCATCATATAAACTTTGAAGTTGTTTTATATAAAAGCCTTGAAAGTCACCCAGTTAAAAAATTTTAAGCCTTACTTGAGAATGTGGATATGTATTTTTAACGTAAGCGTGAAAAAACTTCCCATGTGATGTAGCATTCATTAGCCCTACGTAAATTAATTTCGGTACATTTGAATACTGGTAAACACTTCCGTTGGTAAATTCAACTTCAAGCACTTTGCTAGAAGAATCATAACCAACACTTTGTAAATTACTCGAAATAACAGGTGTTCTTAACATTGTTGTAATTATAACTAAGTAACTATCAGGTAAACCAAATTTACCTGATTGATTTACATAAACTGATACACTTTCAACCTTTCGGTGGGTGTGAGTCATTCCCGTAGCTATTGCGGTCGTGAATTAACAATTCGCTTTGCTGCTTGATAGCAAACTTACGTCCTAAATTCATTGCTTGTTTTTGAGTTTCAAGTACACGAGTGGATTTGCTGGCGCCTTAGTAAAATCGCGAAGCGGTTTAATAAGTTCTGATTAATTGGCGCCCATCAATAAAATTATTGAAAATCTGTACTATGTCTATACTTAAATTTAGTTTGTTACCTTCTAATCGATAAACACTATTGCTTTCGGAAACTCTATTGGACGAGATGGACGAGAATATGTAGGCATACTATTTACTGATGGATAAATTTTGTTACGTCTTTACTGATTACAATATGACTTGTTGTTGACCCAATTGCAGGGTAACAAGGTTCAAAAGTTGGCGCTGGGTGTGTTAAAAACATCTCGCGTACCTTGGATAAAGCTTTTCGTGCCTCTGACACACCTAACCCTTTAAGACAGGAAATTGCTTTAATCCCATCTAAAGTAAAACGTCCACGAGTGGCTGGTGGATCAATTCGTAGAACATTCTCTTCCCCTGCAAATAGTTTTGCAGTACCTATTGATGATGAAGATTGTCCTGACATAAACAAATCAATACTTCTACTTGCCCAGTATAGTTGCCCAAGTGGCATCCATTTTTCCCAACCAACATGTGGTGGACAAGTTGTACAGCCAAGACTAAGTACGCGAAGAGATTTTGCATCCCAATCTAAATTTGTTATGGCTTCGATAACCGCACATGCTGTAGGATTATTTGCCCAAATTCCCCCATCAATAAGAGCTAGTCCGCTTGTTTCTTGGTGCGAAGGAAAATACGTAGGTGCTGCTGATGTTGCAAGTGCTACAGTAACGGCTAATTGCCTATAGTCACGCTCGTTTTTACGATTGTGAGCGGTTTTGTAAAGATGTGCTTCTCCTGTATCTAAATTCATCGCTGGAATTACCAAGCGAGTTTTGCTTTCACCTAAAGTACGATTTCCAAAATGTCGCTCCAAAGCTTCGCGTAGCGGTTTATCATTATATTTAGAAAAAATAAGGTGGCGTAGGGCTTTAAGAAAGCGATTTCCTCCAAATATTTCTGGACCCAATTCTTCATAGAATGAGAGAATTTCTGCCGAGCTTAACCCCAAACCTAATCCTAAAGCAATAATTCCGCCAGTTGAAGTGCCAACAATTAGGTCGAAGTAGTTTGTAATTCTGTCTCCAATCGTATCTTCAACCGTGGCTAGAAACGATGCGGGAAAGACTCCTTTAATACCACCACCGTCAATTGAAAGGATGCGGCGAATTTGTTGCATATAATACAAACTCCAGTATTTTTCTAGTCGTTAAGTATCAGTCATTTTAGAGAATTAAATAGCGAAGGTGACTTTCGCTTGTTTAAGACTGGATGCTCTCCTCCTCCCAACCATTCCCCTGTTGCTTGCCATGTCTCGTAATAAAATAGCCATAGTGCAGTCCAGGGAACGATTGTTTTTGCGATATGCATCTGGTGGCTCCACTCCTGTTTTTTGGGGTGATACAAACAAAGCCGATTTCCAGGATAAGTATGAGGTATAGCTTTCCCATTTATTCCGGTTGATAGTTGTGGCTTGAGAACTGACACTTCTGGGTCACGGTGAAGTTGATGGATGATTTTGATCCTGTATTGCCGACACAGTTCATAAGGCTGAATTTCTCCTATCCAAGTGATGATATTCTTACGCCATCTAACCTGAAAGTTAGGGAAAAATTTCTTCATAACGACCATCTGTTCCATCAGTGAGATGGGACATTTGGGAAACTGAAACTTGTTATTGACCATAAAAGGTATTTTTCGGTACAACAATGCTGCTGGGTTGGGATGTCAAAGTTCCTATTTGTGGTTTAATTCCAAGCTGCCCATTCACGCGGTTTTGAGCAATATGTTGTTCATCTAAGCGAATTGCATCATGGATTACATCGCGCGTTGGTTGTTCGTCGAAAAGAGTAACCAAAAGTTTGCTAATGTCAGCGTATCCTTTAGCAGCACTTAATTCTAGCCACAGTCTGTTAAATTCTCTAATCCAGACTACAAACTCATGGTAAGCTTTGGGATTTTCCCAGCGTTCACCTAAATCTTCTGGTACATTGTTTACTGGATTCCATACTTGGAGGCGTTTCCCTTGCTGTCGAGCAATAGTGATTGCAATACCTTGAAGAATTGCGGCAACCGCTTCTCCCACAGATTCCTGTCCTTGATAGTGCATTGCGGCGAGCGTGCTGAGGACAATACTAGCAGGCGCCAAATCGGGTTTATTTTTAAAGGCTACGTCTCGATGTCTTTTTAAAAGTTGTACCGCGCACTTTAGCGGAGGCTTCTGTTCTAAAGTCTCCTGAAGCGGCAGTGGTTCAGCATGGTCTAGATTACGAGATGATACTTTTGCCTCCGAATTAAACCATTGAATATAGGCTCTTGAGTTACTATCTTTCCAGCCCTTTGTTTCTCTATCTGGAATCCGAATTTGTCCTTCACCTAGTACACTGTTTGAGCAGGCGGGTACGATATCCAGATGGAAGTCATGTGCGTAAATTAATTTAATACAACGGTTTCCCCGTTCCATTCTTTTAGCGTAGTCTTCGTGCTGCCGAATTCTATACTCAACTTTAGATAATAAGTCAATTGGGCAAATTGTCCACCAATCAATTAAGAGTTCACATACGAAGTCCAAATCATACTCTTCTTTACCAATCGGTTTGTTCGTAGTTCCCATTGGCAACGAACCTTGAGGGTACAGTATCGGACGGTATGGAGCAAGAATTGAGCTTTTGTCTTCCAACCATTTTCCAACCGCCTGATAATGACTTTCAGCCAAATTGTATTGAGTTACTGTGAGTTGCAGTTTGCGACAAATATTTTCAAGGATTTTGTCCAATCTAGTTAGAAATAGTGCATCTGTTCTACGTACTGATTGCATTATTTATTAAGTCTCCTATTTTATACAGTTACGTTTTCCATTGCCAGAAGTGGTAGATGTACTGCAAACCCTGATTTGTAATCTCGTGTTCACGCCGTACAAGGTGTAGATTGTACAGACGCTTTAAGCGATTGCTCGCTGTGTTAACTTCAAGTTGTTTAATTGTCCCTAACTCTGGAGCTGTTAGGCTATTACGATGTGACAAAAGTTCTAAAGTCTCCCGGAGACTAGGTTCCAATTGACCAATACATTGCCAAACATTGTTAGGTTCAACCGCCAAAAATGCTAGTTTTAGTTGCCGAAACTTAATAATTGAATTTAGGTTGATAATCGAATCCTCGGTTAAATTGTCAAGCAAAATCGAACGCTCTCCAAAATTACCGGACACGATTTCCTCACCAAGGCGAACGATTGTTTCGTCCGCAAACGAAGCATCCATCAATTGGTTTGGGGGGAATGAAAGTATCAGTGCTTGTCCTTCATCTAACGCTTGTAGCCTCGCCTTTAATACTTGATAAGCTTGCTCGCCGTGTTGCCGGGTGAGAAATAGCCTTTCTGAAATACCAAGGTCACGACCAAGCGTTGCCATGTCTTGGTGTTCCATTATTCTAACTTTTCACTTGTGATTTGTGACCGTTCACAAATTTGTTGTGAACTGTTTTAATTATGACACAGATTTTTTAAATTTACATGGGGGCGCGAAATTCTACAGCGATTTGAGTGCCACGAAGATAAACTAACTTTTGGTGCCCTTTAGTTTTGCTGGCGCCTAAGCTCTTGACAGCTGCTGTTTCAGATCGTACCCAAAGATAACCTTGTGCATTAGAAGCATGTTCTTCCACTGTATGTAAACCTAATCCACCGCGACCTGTTGCTCTAGATGTTCGTTGACCGCTTAATGCTTCTTGTATGTACTCTAAAGGTTCGTGCTTAATTTCTCCATAGCGAGAAATTAAACTTTGGCGTATCCCACATCCCATATCGCCAACTGCCAAACGCACGGCTACTTGCTTTTGGGAAGTCATCTCATATTTTTGGATAAGTATGCACCCACAGTTATCTTCACTATGTTCATAGACATTTGAACATAATTCACTGATGACTCGCAGAAGATTTTGCAGGTCTGGAAACTTTAGCCAATTAGTAAAAATGTTCTCTGCTCTCTCGACTATGGCTGTAACATCAGAAGGAGATTGAATAATTGTCAGTTCAAGTAAATTAGGTGTGTTTGAATTTCGGCTCCAATCTTCGTCGAAAGTATCAATTGGCTGCAACCAATCACCACTTATATTAAAGATGTTCATACGTTTGAGATACAAATATAGATTATTATGAAGTTTTTTTAACTTAACTGGACGTTTTGATATACTGCACAAATAGCGTGCGGCTAACACTAAAGCGATTGCGCCATATGGATTTACAAATGCGACAATCCCCATATCAAATATGTATTGATCCGCCTTTGGAGCTTTAGTCACTAAGCAATAAAACTTTTCTACATCTTCAACATTAGCTCCAAAAACGTTGGGCACAGCAAGTGTATAGTCTAAATCTGTCTTTATCTCTGATACTAATACACAATTTGATAATGGCGAATTTTCCTTCATTAGAGTTTTTTATTAAGCTTTTATCTAACCGCAAAATTAGATTATAAGCCTACAAACGTTTTATATAAATAGAAACTTGACATTAAATATTTTGTTTTTATGTAAACAAAACTTTAATAATCTAATGATCTTGTTACAATTGCAAACTAAATTATGGTTTTAGGAGGTATGAACATTAGGAATGTACAATCAGGCAGAATATGAAAAATACGTCGTTTGACATTCAGAAGCACTGGCAATTTATGTCACTTCTGTTATAGCCATACTTATTCATTCAGTAATTTTTGATACCCTAATTACCAAAAAGATAAGATAGTTTTTATTTACTATTTGTAGTATTGAGTGAAGCGACTGGAACTATCTGGAAAGAACTTTCAAGCTAATAGGGCGTGTGTTCCCGTCGGTTCAAATTTAGCAGGTTAGCATCAAATGAAGCAAAGCAAAAGATTACTCTGTAATTTTTACACCTTGCTTGATAAGTAGCAAATACAACCTATATTACCTAAAAACACTGTCTTTGTCTGATGGGCACCGCTTTAGTTTATTATTAAATGCTTAGTACGTATTAATATTACGAATGTTATTGATAAGCAAATGCTCCCTGCTGATTTTTTGAACATTTTTTGGAGAGCAAGCACCAACGTGCGAAATTAGTGTCATCAACAGAAAGATACAAAATTTATTTTTACGTATCGCATTGTGTAGCCCAGTTACGATATATACTGTTCTAGTTTAGAACCCGTGCGTATTGTCCGACTTGAGGAAATATGAGAAAACTAATGCTCCTACAATACAGAACGTCATCTATTCTCTGCCGATGTCTTGCGCGGTAAAATGGACGCATCTGATTTTGAAGAGTATATCTTTGGGATGCTGTTCCTCAAACGTGCGTCTGGTGTGTTTGAATATTTGTATGTGCAAATATTGATTGTAAATCTACCAAATGCCTACGCCTATCTATCATATTACCCATATTAGGAATTTACAGTCTATCCTGCAATTAGGTGGGTTGATAGCAAATAATAGGCTTAGGGAACAGCAAATAAACTATCAAGATATTGCTCACGGAAGTATTCAAGATAGACGTGCGCTAATCCGCGTTCCGTGTGCGGTGGGTGGATATTTACACGATTATATCCCTTTTTACTTTGCTCCACGTTCACCTATGCTGTATACAATTAACAAAGGTAATGTTGAAGGATACGCAGAAGGGCAAAATCCTATTCTTCATATAGTAACAGAAGCAGAAATAATATCGGCTAACAATTTAGTTTTTGCTTTTACTGATGGTCATGCGGTAATGGACTACAGCGAATTTTATGATAACCTTCAATTCTTAAACATAATTGATTGGGAAATTATGCGGGCAAGGTACTGGAACAACACGCAAGAAGATGGAGATAGAAGGCGCCGACGGCAAGCTGAGTTTTTGGTGCATCAATTTTGTCCTTGGGCACTAATTACAGAGATTGGAGTAATAAATAATACAATTCAGTTACAGGTTGAGCAAATATTACAAAACTTTAACTGTCGAACACTCGTAAAGGTTTACCCTAGTTGGTATTACTAAAATAATTAAAGCACATTTTTATCTGAACAAGTAAAATAGTAGTATTGTATTAACTAGTCAGTTTTGGGAAATGATTGATTTAAAGACCGGCAACTTATTGTTAGAAAATGCTGAAGCCCTAGTAAACACTGTTAATTGTGTCGGTGTTATGGGTAAAGGTATAGCCTTGCAATTTAAACGAGCATACCCAGCAAACTTCCGTGAGTATGAAAAAGCCTGTAAGAGGAGTGAGGTACAACCAGGACGGATGTTTATATTTCCAACAGGTAACTTATTCAATCCTAAATACATTATCAACTTTCCCACCAAGCGGCATTGGAAAGGAAAGTCCAAAATAGAAGATATACAAAGCGGATTGGTGGCTTTGGTGGAACAAGTACAGCAATTAGGCATCACATCAATTGCGATTCCTCCTCTCGGATGCGGTAATGGTGGTTTAGATTGGGACGTTGTTAAGCCCCTTATCGAATCAGCTTTTTCCCCACTTCCAGAAGTTTCGGTAATAATTTTTGAGCCATCAGGCGCCCCAGCAGCAGAAAATATGGTTGTTGCAACCAAAAAGCCTAAGATGACGCGCGCTCGTGCCTTATTTATACGGTTGCTCGAACTTTACGGTATTCCAGGCTACGAGTTAACAAAGTTAGAAATTCAAAAACTTGCTTATTTTCTACAAGAAGCTGGGGAACCATTGAAATTACCTTATGTGAAACACAAGTATGGTCCTTATGCTCATAACCTCAATCACGTCTTGAAAAATATCGAAGGGCATTATATTCGTGGTTATGGTGATGGAACAAGTAAAGCCGAAAGTGCTGCAATCTATGTATTGCCAGAAGGTCGAGATGCAGCACAAGCTTTTCTGGATAACGAACCCCAAGCGCAAAAACGGTTAGAGCGGGTTAGTAATTTAATATTTGGTTATGAAACTCCTTATGGGATGGAATTACTCACAACAGTACATTGGGTTGCAACCAAAGAAACTAACCCTGCTGTTGATAGCGAACAGGCGATTTTTTTAATACATGAGTGGAGCGAAAGAAAACGTAACTTGTTGAAACCTCAACATATCCGTAAGGCTTGGCAGCGTTTGCATGACCAAAATTGGTTAACTCCTGCGTCCATACAATAAAAAATTGCCTAAATATTCAGATAAATACCATAGCTATTTTACTTTGATTTGCTGCAAGTTCCCGCACAGGGTTTTTTACAAGTATAACAAACAATAGTTTGCTGGTATTCTATAATTTGTTGATGAGTAAAATATTTCTCTCTAATGCGAGTATCTTTCATGCGATGAGGCTCTATTTCTGCCGCAAAATCGCCAGGAAAGTAACGAATTTGCTCTCTTGCATTCTTTACCTCAACACTATCAACAGTTTCTACCATTAAATTTGATTTAAGTTTTAGATTTGATTTTTCTGTCATTTTGATTACCAAAATTAAGTTAAGCAAACCGTAAGCCATAGCATAAGTCGTGAATATCTGTGTAGATTGGTTTATCTTTTACAGACCCTTTTGCGCTAATTCTCAATATTACATCTTTATCAACTGTAAAATTAGCGATAACTCTTTCACTGTAGATTTTTTGTAATACTTTTGATATCGGAACATTGATGATTTCTTTAACTTTATGCTCTTGACTATTTAATTTTTCAGTAATAATTAACCTGCCTTCACCTTCTCGATTATCAGTACAAAATAAGACAACTTCTTTCTGAGTTGCACCAGGTTTAAGAATAGTACCGCTATCAAGTACTGTATAAAAACTGTCATCAGCAAGCTGAATGCCAATAGATTGTACTAAGTAAGGTTGCCAATTATGATAAGAAATAATTGCTGCACCTTCAGCAATTATTGTATCCGCATTTGGAATTTGAATAACTTTAGTGACTCCAAAAGTTTTATACATTTCATTGATTAACAGCGGAATACGGGATGTTCCACCAATTAATAAAACCTGATTAATTTGCGATGTTTGAAGACGGGCATCACGTAAAACCTTATCAACCAATCGCATAGCATCATTGATATGCGTTTGAATTATTGATTCAAACTGGCTGCGCTCTATATTTTGAGATAAAGCATAACTGTTGTGGTTATCTATATAAAAACCGGGAAGTTCTATTAGTGTACTACTCTTTTGGCTTAAATCTATTTTTGCGACTTCTATATCATGTAATAATAAACTTTCAATACCAGGGTCAACCCTAAAACCCTTTGAGGAAATTCCTTTATCTTTTTGAAACGTATCAATTACATAACTCATTAATACTTCATCGAAGTAATCCCCAGACTGTCCATTAGCACCAGCAGTACTGACTTCGTATAAACAACCAGAATCAAGTTTGACTAAAGTAATATCTAAAGTACCACCACCCCAATCGAATACTAAAATATTTTCTCGCTTTTCCTTTAAAATATCCCATTGGTTTTGGTCAGCTAATAAATAACCAACAACCGCAGCAAATGGCTCATGAATGAAAGTTTTAACAGCAATTCCTGCCATTTCAGCAGCTTTACGAATTGCTCTTCGCTGGCGCCCATTAAAATATAGTGGTACAGTTACAACAGCTTCTTCAATTGCTGGGTAATTTCGATATCTCCTTTTAGCATCTTCTTTCAAAAAGCGGAATATTTCGCTGGCTACTTGCCAGGTATATTTTGGTCTACCAAAAATGTCAATCTCTTCTTCTTTATGAATTTGGCTTTTAATTGATTTAATAAATTTATTGCCCGGTATATTCTCAAAATCCCGGACTCTGTTTTTTGCTTCACGACCCACAATAGGATGAGAGTCGCCTTGATACCAAATAACCGAGGGATGCGGTTGTTTTTTATCTACAAATGGAATTACTTCTCTATTATTAAAAATAGCGACTACTGAGTTAGTTGTTCCAAAATCAATACCAAAACCGACCATAATAATATTTACTCTGTTAATTGTTCTCTAATTTTTTTGATAATCCTTAACCCAATTTGGCTATTCTCCTCAAAAGAATCAGCCGAGCCATTTAAGCATCTTTCTAGCTTGTTTAATTCATGTTCAAGCCGATTGTTAATATTGTATAATGTAGCTTCTCTTTCCTGACTAATTTTAACTTCGCTAGAAGTTTTTAATTGTGCATATAGTTCTCTTTCTTGTTCAATATCATTTTGCCTTTTTTCTAACTGATTGTTGGCATCAGCAAGCCGCTGTTTTAAGGCTTCACGCTCTTGTTCTAATTGGGATACATAATCATCTATCTCCTTGCGTGATTTTCTTTCTGATTGCAAAGTATTTTGTAAGTAGTTAATTTCTTGAACTTGCTGATTAGCTAATAATTGAGAACATGACCCATATAGCAATAACCTTTTAGCTTCTATTGTACTTGGTTTTGTTAATTGAAATAGTTCGACAACTACCTTAACTCTATTTTTAATATCACTCTCTAATTTAGGTTGAGTATTGGTAAGTTGCTGGTAATAATTAGAATCAGATAGTACCTCCAAGATTAAATTTAGACGACTTGCAATCGCTGATGTTTCACCTTGGCAAATTAATAGTGAAATCAAATTTCTTAAAAAATCAAATTTTTGCTCAACCTCTTGATTCTTTATAGATGTTTGTGTTATTTCCTTGGCATTCACTTGCTCCTTAATAAATTGAGATACTTTATTATCTCCTTTATTTCTTAGTATGTTTTCTTTAAGACCATCTGTCAAGGCTAAGTTTTCGCTGATAAAATCACCAATTTTAGAAACAATACCATCTAATGTTCTTAGCCCGTTCTCAGCATAAAAATTAGCCGAAACTATGGCTAAATGTACGATGGCACTGTATTTAATTGGACATTCAAGAATAGCTTTAGTAACTAGGGTTTGCTGTTGAACATCTAGCTGAAATTGCTTTTTATTATTGGTAATAATATTAATAAAAAGCTCTGCTGTTTCAACTTTCCAGTTTGTTTGTTTTACTAACTTATTTAGTTGATTGCATAAGTCATCATTTGAACGTATTTCTGGAATTGACTTTAGCTTTTTTTGTGGATGGGAACCTTTGGCAATATTTTTAGACATTAGAAACCTTTAGCCTCTACTCCGAAAATAGGATAATTTTTTATACTATGATAAGCCTGTCTTGCTTGATTAGCATCTCCCCACTCTCGAAACAATCTAGCTTTTAATAAAGCTAGTTTAGTTGTATAGTTACAGTTACTGGTGTCATTTAGTAATCGTTCCAGCTTTACTAACCATCCGTAATTGAGAGTTGAGCGATTACAGTAGTATAATTTCACTGCTTCTAAAAACTCCTCATGAAAATAGTCAATAATAACTCCTTGGGTTTGTTTGCTGCTAGATGAAGGTAAAGTAATAGCAGTAACGGTTTCATAATCATTTGTAAGAAAATATCCAGCCCAGAAAAATAAAGAGTGTTGTGGAGCTTTTGCTAGCTGCGGGAACCAATTCATTTTTAAGGCAACTGAGTAGCGTGTTTGTTGCGCTAGCATCCAGGGAAAAGGCTGCAAATAGCCAAAAGCTCGACCAAACTGTTCTGACAGTGAGTCAAAGTTAGTAGATTGCTCCAAAACCTCGAAGTAGTGCGCTCCCAGGTATTCCAACATTCCTCGAAGGTACTGCTTGCGTAGCGGATGTTCTTTGGATTGATTTATAGGTACTGTGTAATTAGTCCAATTATCAATACTATTGCCCCTATCTATTTTGGTTTGTAAATCAAAAACGATAGCGTCTAAATCAGAAAAATTCAGCTTTTTAATATCTTGATTCGCAAATTGCTTATCCTTACTGAGGATACTACCGTTAACGCGAACGTAATAATCCCGATGTTCGTCAAAGATATGATTTTGTAGGTCTGTATCATTGAAAAATAGTTGCTGGCATAATGGACAATTAACGGAAGGAAAACTTCGAGATGTCGAGGGTGTTATACCCAACTTCTGGCGGATAGATTCGACTCTCCAACCTTCTGATTCAGCATTATCCTCAACAGTATCTAGAAATATCCCCATAGCTACCCATCGTTTTTAACTCCGTGTGCAAGCGCTCTCCTAAGAGGTCTTACTTGTATTATTCCCTTGCAAGCACAAAAATTAACAGTCTGGGTTTGGAATCTCAAAGAGATTTATTTGGTTAGCTAGTTACGTTATTGCATAACGATGAAATACTTGCTCGCACGGCATTTAATTGACGGTAGTGTATCTTTAAAATACAAGCCCCTACTTTCAAAGCTGGATTCGCTCATAAGGGAGCAGGTTGTTTACAATGTCTCTAATAAGACAATGTAAAACATATGTTACCTACCGTATTTAAAACCTGTGTACCTAGAGAAGAAATATTAGCGGGGGAATTATCCCTAGATTTGTTTGCCGCGAAATTGCGGTTGGTTGTGGAGGGGAAAGCAC
>ERZ1066124.672-NODE-672-length-17469-cov-11.172160_pt1 | contig 17469 bp, 15 predicted proteins | sample MGYA00382771_ERZ1066124 | MGnify/ENA primary metagenome ERZ1066124 (study PRJEB33369, sample SAMEA5778354) | biofilm metagenome | biome: Industrial cooling water; feature: Water cooling tower basin; material: Biofilm | place: United Arab Emirates | collected... | reverse complement strand
CGCGCGGCGCGGGCGGCGGCGCCTCGGGGTCGGGCACGGCGGCGGGGCGGCCAACCCCGCCCGCGGGGGCCGCGCGCCGCGCGGGGGCGTCGGCCTTCAGCGGATCCCACTTCTCGAACCGGGCGGCCGCGTCCTTCATGGCGCCGAGCCCCAGGCTGCGCCCCGAGGCCGTGTCGCGGAGGTCGTTCGCCGCGTCCCTGACGCCGGATTCGCTGGCCGCCTGCTCCATCGCACGCTGGAAGTCGCGCGCCATGGACCGGGCCTTGCCGGTGAAGCGGCCCAGGGTGCGGAACAGGTCGGGCAGGTCCTTCGGGCCGATCACGACCAGCGCGACCACGCCGATCAGCACGAGCTCCGTCCAGCCGATGTCGAACATGCCGCCCCCGATCCTGCTGCCGCGCGCGGGCGGTCAGACCTTCTCGCGCTCGGCCGGGACGGCCGGGGCCGCGCCCGGAACGGCCGGGGTCACGTCGCGCGCCGCATCGGCCTGCTCGCGCTCCAGCTCCTCTGTGGAATCCTTCACGCCCTTCTTGAAGGCGGTGATGCCCTTGCCGAACTCGCCCATGAGCCCGCTGATCTTGCCGCGCCCGAACAGCGCCAGCACCACGATGGCGATGATGAGGATCTGCCAGGGTCCTACTTGCATCTCGTGTCTCCAGGGTTGGGTTGCGCCCGGTGACGGGCCGTGCCCCCTTGATCGGCGGTGGCGGGGCCGGGATCAAGGCCCTCGCCGCACGGGCCGGGCCGCGCGGGCATCCTTGCTGACAGCAACATGTCAGTAAGTCCCGGTTGACCGGCCCGCCCCGCGCGCCCACCGTCGCGCCATGCCCCGCAACGACCGCCTGTTCGACCTGATCCAGACCCTTCGCGACGGGCGCCTGCACACCGCCCGCTCGCTGGCCCTGCGCAACGGTGTCTCGGTCCGCACGATCTGGCGCGACATGGCGACCCTTGCCGAGGCGGGGCTGCCGGTCCGGGGCGAGCGGGGCGTGGGCTACCTGCTGCGCGGACCGGTCGCCCTGCCCCCGATGATCCTGACCGAGGAGGAGACCGAGGCGCTGCGGCGCGGGCTGGGCCAGGTCGCGGCGGGCGAGGACGCGGCCCTGGCCCGCGCCGCCGCCGCGCTCTGGTCGCGGATCGAGGCGGCGCTGCCGCCGCTTTCCGACGGCTAGGCCCCGGTCCCGGCGGGAAAGACGAAGCAGCGGTCGCGGCGGATCATCAGCCACAGGACGGTGCCGGGCCTCGGCAGGAAGACGTTGGGCACGCTCGCCGTCAGCCGCAGCCCGCCCTCGTCCATCGCGAAGTCGACCAGGCTCTCGCGCCCGAGGAAGCGCGCGCGCGTCACCGTGCCCCGCGCGGCGGTGCCGTCCTGCGGGGTGGGGTTCGGGCCCCGGCCGCCGCGGTCGAAGTCGATCTTCAGGTGCTGCGGGCGGATCACGATGTCGACCGCCGCGCCGTCGGCCAGCCCCGGCGTGAGGAACGCGCCGAAGGGCGTCTCGGTCAGCGCCCCGCGCGACCGGCCGCGGATGACGTTGACGTCGCTGAAGAAGGCCGCCGCCGCCCGGTCGGCGGGCGCGTTGTAGACGTTGTAGGGCGAGCCCTTCTGCACCACCCGTCCGCCGCGCATCAGGGCGATCTCGTCCCCCATCCGCAGCGCCTCGTCCGGTTCGTGCGTGACGAGGAGGACGGCCGTCCCCTCCTCGCGCAGGATGTCCAGCGTCTCGTCGCGGATGCCGTCGCGCAGGCGGTTGTCGAGACCAGAGAACGGCTCGTCCATCAGCATCACGCGCGGGCGCGGCGCCAGCGCGCGCGCGAGCGCCACCCGCTGCTGCTCGCCGCCCGAAAGGTGGTGCGGCGGCTTGTCGCCGAAGCCGCGAAGGTTCATCCGCTCGAGCAGCTCACCCACGCGCGCGGCGCGCGCGGCCCGGTCGCCGCGAAGCCCGAAGCCCACGTTCTGCGCGACCGTCAGATGCGGGAACAGCGCGAAGTCCTGGAACATCAGCCCGACCGACCGCGTCTCGGGCGGGGTCCCGCGCGGACCGTCCTGCACCACCGCGCCGTCGATGGCGACCGTCCCCGCGTCCGCCGGCTCCACCCCCGCGACGATCCGCAGCGTGGTCGACTTGCCGCATCCCGAAGGGCCGAGCAGGCAGGTCACCTGCCCCGGGGCAATGGACAGCGTGACGCCGTCGACCACCGGCGCGCCGCCGAAGGCGCGGGTGATGCCGGTCAGCGCGAGCCGGGGCGGCGGAGGGGTCAACCCGTGTTCCCTACAGATTTCGTCGGGTTTCCGGTAGCAGCCGCCGCCCCGCCCCGCAAGCGGCTCAGAGCGTCTGGTTCGACGCGCCCCCGTCGAGCAGGATGTTCTGGCCGACGATGAAGCCCGCATGGACCGAGCACAGGAAGGCGCAGGCCGCGCCGAACTCGGCCGCCGTGCCGTAGCGGCCCGCGGGGATCGTCGCCTCGCGCCGGGCGCGCGCCTCCTCCATCCCGATGTTCTGCGCGCGCGAGACGCCCTGGTCGAGCGCGGTGGCGCGGTCGGTGTCGTGGATGCCGGGCAGCAGGTTGTTGATCGTGACCCCGCGCTGCGCGACCTGCCGCGCGGTGCCCGCGACGAACCCCGTCAGCCCCGCCCGCGCGGCGTTGGACAGGCCGAGCTGCGGCACCGGCGCCCTGACCGACACGCTGGTGATGTTGACCACCCGTCCCCAGCCGCGCTCCATCATGCCGGGCAGCAGCGCCTGCATCAGCGCGATGGGCGTCAGCATGTTGGCATCGAGCGCGGCGATGAAATCGTCGCGAGCCCAGTCGGACCACAGCCCCGGCGGCGGTCCGCCCGCGTTGGTCACGAGGATGTCGACCGCGCCGGCCGCGCGCAGCACGGCCGCGCGGCCCTCGGGCGCGGTGATGTCGGCCGCCACCGCCGTCACCGCGACGCCGTGAGCCGCCCGGATCGCCGCGGCGGCACGGTCCAGCGCATCGGCCCCACGCGCGTTCACCACGAGATCCGCGCCCGCCGCCGCCAGCGCCTCGGCGCAGCCGCGCCCCAGCCCCTTCGACGAGGCGCAGACCAGCGCCCGCCTGCCCCTGATTCCCAGATCCATCGCCCGGTCCCCCCTGCCGCCGCCGCCGTTCTAGCATCCGCAGCCGGGGCGACGGAACCCGCGGCGCGCGTTGACGCCCCGGCGCGGCCGGGCCTATCCTCCGGCATGTCCCCGAACGCGGTATCCCCACCCGGTGCGGCGCCTGCGTCCCCGCCGCAGGCCTGCATGGTCTTCGCGGCCGAGGATCTCTACGTCGTGTCAGGCGCGAACCTCGGCGACGCGATCGGCGAGCCGCAGGCGCTCTGCGCGGGCGACGTCTACGAGCTGGCGCGCGACGCGCAGGCGCTGCGCCTCGCGGTCGCCCCATCGGGCCCCGAGGCGACCCCGCGCGTGGCCGCCGGATCGGCCTTCGGGGCCGTGGGGGCGGCCGTGCGCACCGGCGCGCGCTGCACGCTGATGGACGACGAGGGCAACCGGCTGGACCTGCTGGTCATGACGGTCGAGGGCGCGGGGCACTGCATCCTGCCGCTGTCGCCGATGCAGCGCCGTTGCGGCTATGCGCTCGTCCGCGTGGAGGAGGCGCCGCAGGCGGCCCGCCTGTCGGACCTGCTGTCGCTGTCCTTCGGGCGCGGCACGCGGATCGCGGTCGAGGGCGGCGCGCTGCGCCCGATCGAGGAGCTTCGCCCCGGCCTGCGGGTGATGACCCGCGACCACGGCGCGCAGCCCGTCGCCTGGGTCGGGCGCGCCACGCTGCGCGCGGTGGGCGACTTCGCGCCCGTGGTGATCGCGGCAGGCGCCATGGGCAATGCGGGCGACCTGATCGTGGGCCAGCACCACCGGATGTTCCTCTACCAGCGCCGCCGCGCGGCGGGCCAGCCGACGGCCGAGATCCTGGTGCAGGCGCGCCATCTGGTGAACGACGACACGGTCTTCGTGCGCGAGGGCGGCTTCGTCGACTACTTCGCCCTGGTCTTCGAGCGGCACGAGATCGTCTATGCCGAGGGCATCCCCGCCGAGAGCCTGCTCGTCACCGAGGCGACGCTGCACCGCCTGCCGCCCGACCTGTCGCACGAGATGCGCGTGCGCTTCCCCGGCCTGAACCAGAACCAGCACTTCGGGACCGAGACGGGGCGCGCGCTGCTGGACCTTTCGGACCCGCCGGTGGTGGCGCGCCCGACGACGCGCCCCCGCCTTCTGCCGGAATAGGCGGGAAGAGGTCAGCCGCCCGCGCCGTAGAAGAACTCCTCGCGCACGATCCTTCCGCCGGCGACCGTGTAGACCGCGACCTCGCGCATCTGCATCCGCTGGCCCGACTCGCGGCTGGTCACGTCCATGCCGAAGATCGCCGCGAACCGGTCGGGGGCCTGCGTGAACGGCCCCTCGACGGTGGTGCCGTGGACTTCGTGCGCGCCTTCCCACCAATCGTGCTTGCCGTGGATCGCCGCAAGGCCGCGCGTCGCCTGCCCGCCCCCCATGTCGGCCCCTTCGACCGACACCGCGTCGGGCGCATAGAGGCGGTCGAGGTTCGACCGTTCGCGCCCCTCGCGGCAGCCCGCGACCAGTTCCTTCGCGATCTCGTCCAAGGTCATCGCATCCTCCATATGTTCATCCAATGTTCCGATCCTGCCGCAGCTACGGCCCGCTTGCAAGCACCCGTGTTGCCGATGCGCGAAGGCCGGCCTATACCCCGCGCATGACGAACCGCCCCGCCCTTCCGCCCGAGATCGCGCGCCGCCGCACCTTCGCGATCATCAGCCATCCCGACGCCGGCAAGACCACGCTGACCGAGAAGTTCCTGCTGTTCGGGGGCGCGATCCAGATGGCGGGCCAGGTCCGCGCCAAGGGCGAGGCGCGGCGCACCCGGTCCGACTTCATGAAGCTCGAGCAGGAGCGCGGCATCTCGGTGTCCGCCTCCGCCATGTCGTTCGACTTCGGCCGCTACCGCTTCAACCTCGTCGACACGCCCGGGCACTCGGACTTCTCCGAGGACACCTACCGGACGCTGACGGCGGTGGATGCGGCGATCATGGTGATCGACGGCGCGAAGGGGGTGGAGAGCCAGACGCGCAAGCTCTTCGAGGTGTGCCGCCTGCGCGACCTGCCGATCCTGACCTTCTGCAACAAGATGGACCGCGAGAGCCGCGACACCTTCGCGATCATCGACGAGATCCAGTCGAACCTCGCGATCGACGTGGCCCCGGCAAGCTGGCCCATCGGGATGGGGCGCGAGTTCCTCGGCTGCTACGACCTCCTCCACGACCGGCTTGAGCTGATGGACCGCGCCGACCGCAACCGCGTGGCCGAAAGCGTGAAGATCGACGGGCTGGACGACCCGCGGCTGGCCGATCACGTGCCCGCGGGCCTTCTGGCCACCCTGCGCGAGGAGGTGGAGATGGCGCGCGGCCTGCTGCCGGCCTTCGACCGGCGGGCGTTCCTCGAGGGGCATCTGACGCCGATCTGGTTCGGGTCGGCGATCAACTCGTTCGGCGTGAAGGAGCTGATGGCCGGCATGGGCGACTACGGCCCCGAGCCGCAGGTCCAGCGCGCCCGCGAGCGCGAGGTCGCCCCCGAGGAACCCGCCGTCGCGGGCTTCGTCTTCAAGGTGCAGGCCAACATGGACCCGCGGCACCGCGACCGCGTGGCCTTCATCCGCCTCGCCTCGGGCCATTTCGAGCGGGGGATGAAGCTGACCCACGTCCGGACCGGCAAGCCGATGGCGGTCTCGAGCCCCGTCCTGTTCCTCGCGGCCGACCGGGAGCTTGCCGAGGAGGCCTGGGCCGGCGACATCATCGGCATCCCGAACCACGGCCAGCTTCGCATCGGCGACGCGCTGACGGAAGGAGAGGCGTTGCGGTTCACCGGCATCCCCAGCTTCGCGCCCGAGCTTCTGCAGGGCGTGCGCGCGGGTGATCCGATGAAGGCCAAGCACCTCGAGAAGGCGCTGATGCAGTTCGCCGAGGAAGGCGCGGCCAAGGTCTTCAAGCCCCTCGTCGGGTCGGGCTACATCGTGGGCGTGGTCGGCGCCCTGCAGTTCGACGTGCTGGCGAGCCGGATCGAGCAGGAATACGCCCTGCCGGTGCGGTTCGAGCCGTCGGCCTTCACCAGCGCAAGGTGGGTCGCGGGGCCGAAGGCGGAGATGGACCGGTTCGTCTCGGTGAACAAGGGCCACATCGCGCAGGACAGCGACGGGGACACGGTGTTCCTGACCCGGCTGCAGTGGGACATCGACCGGGTCGTGCGGGATTATCCCGAGCTGAAGCTGACGGCGACGAAGGAGATGATGGTGTAGGGCGCAGGGGCCCGCCCCCCGCCGGGGGTGACCCCCCTTCCTTGACCCCGCTCCGGTTTTCCGGTAACGCCCGCCCACGGGCCAGGCCCGACCGACGCCGGGGCGCCCGGAACAGATGCGTCCCACCCATCATGCGGGCCGATCCCGCATCAGCAGGACGTACATGACCAAGTTTTCCGACCTCGCGCTCGACCCGCGCGTTCTTCAGGCCGTGCAGGAAGCCGGCTACGAGACCCCAACACCGATCCAGGCCCAGGCCATCCCCCACGCGCTCCAGGGCAAGGACGTGCTCGGCATCGCGCAGACCGGCACCGGCAAGACGGCGAGCTTCACGCTGCCGATGATCACGCTGCTGGGCCAGGGCCGCGCCAAGGCGCGGATGCCGCGCAGCCTCGTCCTCGCCCCCACGCGCGAGCTGGCGGCGCAGGTCGCCGAGAACTTCGACGTCTACGCCCGGCACACGCGGCTGACCAAGGCGCTGCTGATCGGCGGCGTGTCGTTCGGCGAGCAGGACAAGCTCATCGACCGCGGCGTCGACGTGCTGATCGCAACGCCCGGCCGCCTGCTCGATCACCACGAGCGCGGCAAGCTCTTGCTCACGGGCGTGCAGATCATGGTCGTGGACGAGGCCGACCGGATGCTCGACATGGGCTTCATCCCCGACATCGAGCGCATCTTCAAGCTGACGCCCTTCACGCGCCAGACGTTCTTCTACAGCGCCACCATGGCGCCCGAGATCGAGCGGCTGACGAACACCTTCCTCCAGAACGCCGTCAAGATCGAGGTGGCGCGGCAGGCCACGTCGTCGGAGACGATCGAGCAGGCGCTGGTGTCGATCACGCCGAGCCGCAGGGACGCGGCCTTCGCCGCCAAGCGGTCGGCGCTGCGGTCGCTGATCCGGCAGGAAGGCGAGGCCTGCACCAACGCGATCATCTTCTGCAACCGCAAGATGGACGTGGACGTGGTGGCGAAGTCGCTGAAGAGCCACGGCTTCAACGCCTCGCCCATCCACGGCGATCTCGACCAGTCGGTGCGCACCCGCACGCTGGACGGGTTCCGCGATGGGTCCGTGCATCTTCTGGTGGCAAGCGACGTCGCCGCGCGCGGGCTCGACATCCCGGCGGTGAGCCACGTCTTCAACTTCGACGTGCCCTCGCACCCCGAGGACTACGTCCACCGCATCGGCCGCACGGGCCGCGCGGGGCGGAAGGGCAAGGCCTTCACCATCGCCACGCCGTCCGACGACAAGTACCTCGCCGCGATCGAGAGCCTGATCAAGAAGCCGGTCCCGCGCGTCCCGATGCCCGAGGGGTTCGTGCCCGAGGAGGGCGACGACCGCCCGTCGCGCGACGGTGGACGCGGCGGCGCGGCGGCGCGCGGCCGGTCGCCCCGCGCGCGCGACGGCGACCGCAGGCCGCCGGTGTCGGCAGGCGTTGCGATGGCGCCGCTGGACGTGCCCCCGGTCGTCGTGGCGGAGCGCGGCGAGGCTCCCGTCGCACCGCCCGGCGAGACCGCGCGCGAGGCCCCGCGCGACGACCGGCGTCGCAACGACCGGCCGCGCGACGGCGACCGCCGCGCCGCCGACCCGCGGCGCGAGGATCGCCGTCGCGACGCCCCGCGCGAGAGCGGCGGCGCCGTGGTCGGCATGGGCGAGCACGTGCCAGACTTCATCCTGCGCAGCTTCCGCATCGAGACCCGCGCCGACGAGGCTGAGCCGGTGCCGGACGCGGCCGGGGGCTGACGCCGGCCCGGGACCGGTGGCGTCAGCCCTCCTGCAGGCGGCTGACCACCACGGTCACCTCGGGCTTCTTGCCGATCTCCTCCATCGCGACCTGCCGGACCACGCGACGGATCGCCTCCTCGGTCCGGTCGTCGTCGCGCAGCGTCTTCGCGGGGGCGGACTGAAGCGTCTGCGACAGCTCTGCCTCCATCGCCTCGGCGAGGTTCCGCCCGCGCCGTCCGCGCTCGGGCAGGCCCGTCAGGTCCACCCAGGCCTCGCCCATCGCCTCGTCGTTCTCGTCGAGGATGACCGTGACGGTCGCGTGCCCGTTCAGCGCCATGCGGATGCGGTCGCGGATCACCCCGTCGCGCGCGCCGATCAGGACCGAGCCGTCCAGGTAGACACGCCCCGTCTCGATGTATTCGGCGACCTCGGGCGCGTTGCCGGACAGGTCGACCATCATGCCGTTGGTCACGACCTCGGCCGCGATCCCCCGCGTCAGCGCGAGGCGCGCGTGCTCGCGCAGGTGGCGGTGCTCGCCGTGCATGGGGATCAGCATCGTCGGGTTCAGCAGAGCGTGCACCGCCTCGAGGTCGGGGCGGTTGGCGTGGCCCGACACATGGTAGAGCCCGCCCGCGTCGTCCACGACGTCCACCCCCATCTCGGAGAAGGCGTTCATGATCCGCCCGACCTCGCGCTCGTTCCCCGGGATGGTCTTGGCCGAGAAGAGGAACAGGTCTCCCTCCCTCATCTCGAGCCCCAGATACTTGCCGCGCGAGAGCTGCGCCGTGGCCGCGCGCCGCTCGCCCTGGCTGCCGGTGACGATCAGCATCAGGCTCTCGCGCGGGATCTCCAACGCCTGCTCGGCCGTGACGGTGGCGGGAAAGTCGGTGAGCACGCCCGTCTCCTGCGCGGCCCTGACCATGCGCTGCATGGCGCGCCCCAGCAGGCAGACGGAGCGGCCCGCGGCGCGCGCGGCCTCGGCCAGTGTCTTCAGCCGCGCCACGTTCGAGGCGAAGGTGGTGGCCACCACCATTCCCTTCGCCGACCGGATGAGATCGCGGATGGGGTCCCTCAGCGTCGACTCCGACCGGCCCGCGTGCAGCGAGAAGACGTTCGTGGAATCGCACATCAGCGCGCGGATCGGCGTCTCGCGGCTGACCTCGTCGAACAGGTCGGCGTTCCAGCCCTCGCCCACCACCGGCGTCTCGTCGAGCTTGAAGTCCCCGGAATGCAGGATGCGGCCCGCCGGCGTGTCGATGACCAGGGCCGCGCTCTCGGGGATCGAATGCGCGACGGGCAGGAACTGCACGCGGAAGGGGCCGGCCGTCACGGTCTGGGGCCGCGCCTCGACCGTGGTGATCGCGTCGAGCGGGTGGCCGTGCTCCTCGAACTTCAGGCGGCCGATGGCGGCGGTGAAGCGGCGCGCGTAGACCGGGCACCGGAACTGCCCCCACAGATGGCCGAGCGCGCCGATGTGGTCCTCGTGCGCGTGGGTGACGAAGATCGCCTCGATCCGGTCGCGCCTTTCCGCCAGCCAGGTCACGTCGGGCAGGATCAGGTCGACCCCCGGGGTCGTGTCCATGTCCGGGAAGGTCACGCCCATGTCGACGACGATCAGCCGCTCGCGCCCCTCCGGGCCGTGGCCGTAGACGTAGCAATTCATCCCGATTTCCCCGGCACCGCCGAGGGGAAGGTAGATCAATCTGTCGGAAGCCATGGCATGTCCTTGTTGTAGGCGTCGATGAGGACGAGACCGTGCATGGTCAGATCATCCTCGACCGCGTTGAAAACGGATGTGTCCTGCCGGAAGAGCGAAGCAAGGCCCCCGGTGGCGATGACCGCCATCGGGCGGCCGCGCTCCTCCCGGATGCGCGCGACGACGCCCTCGACAAGGCCGATGTAGCCCCAATACACGCCCGCCTGCATGCAGGCCACCGTATTCGTGCCCACCACGCCCGCCGGGCGCGACACGTCGACGTGCGGAAGCGCGGCGGCGGCCATGTGCAGGGCCTCGAGCGACAGGTTCACCCCCGGGGCGATGACGCCGCCCACATAGGCGCCGTCATGGTCGACCACGTCGAAGGTCGTGGCGGTGCCGAAGTCGACGACGATCAGGTCGCCCCCGTGCCGGTCGTGCGCACCCACGGCGTTGACCAGCCGGTCGGGACCGACGGTCGTGCCCGCGTCGACGCGCGGCGCGACGGGCAGCCGGCAGCCGGGCCGGCCCACCACCAGCGGGCGGCAGCCGAAGTGGCGGCTGCAGAGGACCCGCAGGTTGAACACGACGCGCGGCACGGTCGAGGAGATGACCGCGCCGGTCACCCGCGGCGCATGGCCGCCGAGATCCATCAGCGCCTTCAGCCAGACGAAGTACTCGTCGGCCGTGCGCCGGTGGTCGGTCGCCATGCGCCAGGTCGCGGCGAAGCGCGCGCCGTCCCACAGGGCGAAGACGGTGTTGGTGTTCCCGCAGTCGATGGCCAGCAGCATCCCGCCCCCCGATCAGAAGAAGACCTCGGCCGCCGGGATGGCGAGCCGGCCGCCCGGCGCATCGAGCACGAGGGCGCCCGTGTCGTCCAGCGTGCGGAAGATGCCGCGATGCTCCGCCCGGCCGGTCCGCGCGCGGATCGGCTCGCCCAGCCGCGCGGCGCGGGCGAGCCAGGCCGCGCGCACCGGGGCGAAGCCCTGCCCGTCCAGGACGCCGTCCCAGCGCGCCAGCGCCGGGGCCAGGCGGTCGAGCAGCCCTTCGGGCGCGATCCGCAGCCCGGTCCCGGCCAGCACGGTGACGGCGGGCAGCGCGCCGTGTTCGAGATGTGCCGCCTCGGGTGCCGCGATCAGGTTCGCGCCGAACCCCACGCAGAGCGCATGCCCCGCCGGCATGTCCTGCGCCTCGAGCAGGATTCCCGCAACCTTGCCGCCGTCCAGCAGCACGTCGTTGGGCCATTTCAGCGCGAAGGCCCCCGGCAGGCCGGTCGCCGCGCCCAGCGCGTCGTGCAGGGCCAGCGCCGCCGTGAAGGACCGCAGCGCGGTGCGCGCGGGCGGCTGGTCGTGCCGCAGGGCGAAGGTCGCGTGAAGGTTGCCGGGCGGGCTTGACCAGGGACGGCCCCGCCGGCCCCGGCCCGCCGTCTGCTCGGCCGCGAGGATCCAGACCGGACCCTCGCCCGCGGCCAGCCGCCGCATCCCTTCGGCGTTGGTGCTGTCGACGCGGCCGAGGATGCGGCGCCCGACCGCCTCCGCCCGGTCGGGGCTAGCGGACAAGCGTTTCCGCCGCGACCGCCGCAACCCCTTCGATCCCGAACAGGTTGGCGATGCCCAGAACCATGACGGCGGCCGATCCCATCAGCGTCGCCCACTGCGCGGGAACCATCCGGCTTTCGAGCGCCTCGCCCTCGCGCCCGAAGTACATGAAGAAGACGATCCGCAGGTAGTAGAACGCGCCGATCACCGAGGCGATCGCCCCGAGGATGGCGAGCCAGGCAAGGCCCGCGTCGACCGCGGCGCGCAGCACGTAGAACTTCCCGAAGAACCCGAGGAAGGGCGGAACGCCCGCGAGGCTGAACAGAAGCACCAGCATCGCCAGCGCCCGGACCGGCGAGCGCCGCGAGAACTGGTTCAGCGCGTCGATGGTCGTCACGGGCTGGCCGTCCCGCTCCATCGACAGGATGAAGGCGAAGGTGCCGATGCTCATGACGACGTAGATCGCCATGTAGATGAGCGTCGCCTCCACCCCCGCCGCCGTGCCCGCGGCCAGCCCCACGAGCGCATAGCCCATGTGGGCGATCGAGGAATAGGCCATCAGCCGCTTGATGTCGCGCTGCCCGATCGCCGCGACCGAGCCGAGGAACATCGACGCGACCGCGAGCGCGGCCAGCACCTGGGTCCAGTCGCCCGGGATCGCGCCGAAGGCGTCCTGCACGAGCCGCGCGGTCAGCGCCATCGCGGCGACCTTGGGGGCGGTGGCGAAGAACGCGGTGATCGGGGTGGGCGCGCCCTCGTAGACGTCGGGCGTCCACATGTGGAACGGCGCCGCCGACAGCTTGAAGGCAAGCCCCGCGAGGATGAACACAAGCCCGAACAGCAGGCCGAGCGGAACCTCGCCTTCGCCCTGAAGGCTGGCGAGGATCCCGGCGAACTGCGTCGTGCCCGCGTAGCCGTAGGTGAGCGACGCCCCGTAGAGCAGGATGCCCGAGGACAGCGCGCCGAGGACGAAGAACTTCATTCCCGCCTCGGTCGACCGGGGGCTGTCGCGCCGCAGGCTCGCCATCACGTAGAGCGACAGGGACTGAAGCTCCAGCCCCATGTAGAGCGCGATGAGGTCGCCGGCCGAGACCATGACCATCATGCCGACGACCGAGAGCGTGACGAGCACCGGGAACTCGAACCGCAGGAGGTCGCGGCGGCGCATGTAGTCCTGGCTCATCACCATGACGGCGGCCGCGGACAGCAGGATCGCCACCTTGGCGAAGCGCGCGAAGGCGTCGTCGACGAACATCCCGCCGAAGGCCGCCGTGGCCCCGCCCCGCCCCGTCGCGATCCAGAGGGCGAGGATCGCGAAGAGCCCCGAGGTGACCCAGACCAGCAGCGGGGCCGCCCGGTCCTTGCCGGCGAAGGCCCCGTACATCAGCGCGCCCATCGCGTAGAGCGCGAGCAGCACCTCGGGCAGGACGGTGTCGAAATCGGCGGCTGTCATCATTCGCCTCCCTGTGCGGCGGCCGGTCCGAGCTGCGCCAGCCCCTCGGCCCGGGCGGCGGTGGCGGCCTCGAAATCGGCGACGAGCGCCGCGACCGAGGGGCCGGTCACGTCGGTCACGAGGCTGGGGTAGACGCCCAGCAGCAGCGTCATGGCGACGAGCGGCGCGAAGATCGCCCGCTCGCGCCAGGTCATGTCGGTGATCGAGCGCAGCCCCTCCTTCACGAGGTCGCCGAACACGACCCGCCGGTAGAGCCAGAGCGCATAGGCGGCCGACAGGATCACGCCCGTCGTCGCGAAGAGCGCGACCCAGGTGTCGACCTGGAAGGTGCCCGCCAGCGTCAGGAACTCGCCCACGAAGCCCGAGGTGCCGGGCAGCCCGACGTTGGCCATGGTGAAGAACAGGAAGACGAGCGCATAGGCCGGCATCCGGTTGACGAGCCCGCCGTAGGCGTCGATCTCGCGCGTGTGCATCCGGTCGTAGATCACGCCCACGCACAGGAACAGCGCGCCCGAGATGAACCCGTGGCTCAGCATCTGGAAGATCGCGCCGTCGACGCCCTGCTGGTTCGCGGCGAAGATCCCCATCGTGACGAAGCCCATGTGCGCGACCGAGGAATAGGCGATCAGCTTCTTCATGTCGTGCTGCGCCAGCGCGACGAGGCTGGTGTAGACGATCGCGATGGCCGAGAGCCACAGGATCAGCGGCCCCACGACCTCGGCCCCCACCGGGAACATCGGCAGGCTGAAGCGCAGGAACCCGTATCCCCCCATCTTCAGCAGGATCGCGGCCAGCACGACCGACCCGGCCGTGGGCGCCTGCACATGCGCGTCGGGCAGCCAGGTGTGGACCGGCCACATCGGCATCTTGACCGCGAAGCTGGCGAAGAAGGCGAGGAACAGCAGCGTCTGCAGCCCCCCCGCGATCTGGATGCCCGCGACCGCGATCGTCTGCGACGGGAACTCGTGCCCGAGCAGGGTCACGATGTCGGTGGTCCCGGCGTCGACATACATCGCGATCATCGCGATCAGCATCAGGACCGACCCGAAGAACGTGTAGAGGAAGAACTTGAACGCCGCGTAGATCCGGTTCGCCCCGCCCCAGATCCCGATGATGAGGAACATCGGGATGAGGCCCGCCTCGAAGAAGAGATAGAACAGGATGAGGTCGAGCGCGCAGAACACGCCGATCATCAGCGACTCGAGCAGCAGGAAGGCGATCATGTATTCCTTCACGCGCGTCTCGACGGACCAGCATGCGGCGATGACCAGCGGCATGAGGAAGGTGGTCAGCATCACGAAGAGGACCGAGATCCCGTCCACCCCCATCCGGTAGGTCAGCCCCGCGACCCAGGTCGTCTCCTCGACGAACTGGAACCCCGTGTCCTCGGGATCGAAGCCGTTCAGGACGACGAGCGAGATCGCGAAGGTCAGCGTGGTCGCGAACAGCGCCACCCATTTCGCGTTGCGCTGCGCGGCGGGATCCTCGCCGCGCAGGAACAGCGCGAGGATCGCGGCCGCGACCGCCGGCAGGAAGGTGATGATCGACAGCACGTTGTCCATCAGCGGATCCCCCCGGCCAGGGTCATCCAGGTGAGCAGCGCGCCGATCCCGAGGACGATCGCGAAGGCGTATGTGAAGATGTAGCCGGACTGCAGCCGGCCGGCGAGCCGCGTGAAGAAGGGGATCACCCCGAGCGCGAGCCCGTTCAGGCCGCCGTCGATCACGTCGCCGTCGCCCCGCCGCCAGAGGAAGGCCCCCAGCCGCCGCGCAGGCCGGACGAGCACGGCGTCGTAAAGCTCGTCGAAATACCACCTGTTCAGCAGGAACAGATACAGCGGCCGGTGCTGCGCCGCGAGCCGCCGGGGCAGGTCCGGCCGCCGGATGTAGAACTGGAACGCGAGCAGGAACCCGAGCACCATCGCGACGAAGGGCGAAAGCCGCACCCAGGCCGGCACGTAGTGCGCCTCGTCGAGGACGCGGTTCCCGGGGCGCATGAAGATCGCGCCCTGCGGCGCCTCGGCCGGGGCCGGGGCCGCCGCCGCGGGGGGTGCGGTCCCGGCGGCGCCATCGGCCGCCGGCGCCTCTGCGGGGGCGGACGGAGCCTCCGCCGCCGCGCCCTCGACGGCCGCGCCCCCGGCCGCGCCGTAGCCTTCGGCGACCTCGACGGGCATCCCGAACCATTCGCGGACGCGCTCGGTCTCGCCGAAGAAGACGTCGTACCAGACCATGCCGGAGAAGACCGCGCCCAGCGACAGCACGCCCAGCGGGATCAGCATCGTCTTCGGGCTCTCGTGCGCATGGTCGTGGGCCGAGCCATGGCCACCCGTGGCGCCGTGCCCGTGCGCGTGGCCCTCGGGGTCCCGCCCCGTGTCGGTGCCCCGCGGCCCGTGCGAGGCCCCCTCGGTCACGTGCGGCGCGCCGGTGCGCGGCTGGCCGAAGAAGGTCATGAACATCAGCCGCCACGAGTAGAACGAGGTCAGGCCCGCCGCGATCACCAGCATCCAGAAGGCGTAGCCGTTGGCCACATAGGCGCTTTCGATGATCGCGTCCTTCGACAGGAACCCGGCGAAGCCGATCTCGGTGAGCGGGATCCCCACCCCGGTGATGGCAAGCGTGCCGATCAGCATCGCCCAGAAGGTGAGCGGGATCTTCCGCCGCAGCCCGCCGTAGTTCCGCATGTCCTGCTCGTGATGCATCGCGTGGATCACCGACCCCGCGCCGAGGAACAGCATCGCCTTGATGAAAGCGTGCGTGAACAGGTGGAACATCGCGACGGAATAGACCCCGACCCCCGCCGCCACGAACATGTAGCCGAGCTGGCTGCAGGTCGAATAGGCGATCACGCGCTTGATGTCGTTCTGCACGAGGCCGACCGTGGCCGCGAAGAAGGCCGTCGTCGCCCCGATGACGGTCACGAAGGCCATTGCCTCGGGCGCGTATTCCATGATCGGCGACATGCGGACGACGAGGAACACCCCCGCCGTCACCATGGTCGCGGCATGGATCAGGGCCGACACCGGCGTCGGCCCCTCCATCGCGTCGGGAAGCCAGGTGTGCAGGAACAGCTGCGCCGACTTGCCCGCCGCCCCCACGAACAGCAGGACGGCGATCAGGTTCGCGGCGTTCCAGTCCGTCCAGAGAAAGCGGATCTCGGTCTCGGCCAGCGCCGGGCCGGCCGCGAAGATGTCGTCGAAGCGGATCGAATCCGTCAGGTAGAAGAGGGCGAAGATGCCGAGCAGGAAGGCGAAGTCCCCCACCCGGTTGACCACGAAGGCCTTGATGGCCGCGCGGTTGGCCGACGCCTTGCGGTAGTAGAAGCCGATCAGCAGGTACGAGGCGACGCCCACCCCTTCCCACCCGAAGAACATCTGCAGCAGGTTGTCGGCCGTCACGAGCATCAGCATCGCGAAGGTGAAGAACGACAGATACGCGAAGAAGCGCGCGCGGTAGCGCTCGCCCCCCGACCAGTTGTCGTCATGCGCCATGTAGCCGAAGCTGTAGAGATGGACGAGCGCCGAGACCGTAGTGATTACCACCAGCATGATCGCCGTCAGCCGGTCGAGCCGGATCGCCCATTCGGCCGAGAGCGTTCCCGACTCGATCCACCGCATCAGGACGACCTGCTCGGTGACGCCGTCGTGGCCGAGGAAGATCACCCAGGACAGGACGGCCGCGAGGAACAGCAGCGCCGTGGTCAGCACCTGCCCCGCCGTCTCGCCGATCACGCGCCAGCCGAAGCCGCAGACCAGCGCGCCCACGAGCGGCGCGAAGAGGATGATCGTCGGCATGCCCTCAGCCCTTCATCACGTTGACGTCCTCGACGTCGATCGTCCCGCGCGTGCGGAAGAACGACACGAGGATCGCGAGCCCGATCGCCGCCTCGGCCGCGGCCACGGTCAGCACGAACATCGTGAAGACCTGCCCCACGAGGTCGCCGAGGAAGCTGGAGAAGGCGACCAGGTTGATGTTGACCGCAAGCAGCATCAGCTCGATCGACATCAGGATCACGATGACGTTCTTCCGGTTGAGGAAGATGCCGAAGATCCCGATGACGAACAGCGCGCCCGCGACCGTCAGGTAGTGCTCAAGTCCGACCATCGTCTCGTCCCTCGCAGGCCTTCCGGGCCCGCCCTCGTTGTCCTCGCCCCGGCGCAGGCCGGGGCCTCGCGGTCGACGGCCCACCCGGTCCGGCGGGCCCCGGCCTGCGCCGGGCCTAGAGGCCCTGCCCCGGCTTCACGTCGCGCAGTTCCATCGCCTTCGCCGGGTCGCGCCACATCTGCGCCAGCACGTTCTGGCGCTTCACGTCGACCCGGTGGCGCAGCGTGAGCACGATGGCCCCGATCATCGCGACCAGCAGGATCAGCCCGGCGATCTGGAACAGCAGGATGTAGCGGTCGTAGATCAGCAGCCCCAGCGCGCGGGTGTTCTCCACCTGCGCGAGGTCGGGCTTCGGTGCCTGCCGGAGGCCGAGCGCGCCGTCGGCCGAGACCCAGGCGCCGTAGGCCAGCGCGAACTGCATCAGGATCACGATCCCGATCAGCATGGCGAGCGGCACGTAGCGCGCCATCTGCCCCTTCAGCGCGGCGAAGTCGACGTCGAGCATCATCACGACGAAGAGGAAAAGCACCGCCACCGCGCCGACGTAGACGATGACGAGCAGCATCGCCACGAACTCCGCCCCGAGAAGGACGAACAGGCCCGCCGAGGACAGGAAGGCGAGGATC